>Ga0307951_1001124_pt1 | contig 16063 bp, 18 predicted proteins | sample OrgLakmetagen374_FD_201842 | JGI IMG/M metagenome (GOLD analysis project Ga0307951, IMG submission 201842) | Saline water microbial communities from Organic Lake, Antarctica - #374 | ecosystem: Environmental > Aquatic > Non-marine Saline and Alkaline > Saline | place: Antarctica: Organic Lake... | reverse complement strand
GGCCTTTTTCCCCTTCTTATCTATATAACTATTACCACCTGTTACAGCCAGATCCCATACAATTGAACTCTAGCCCACCTCGTCAGTTTTATTTTGAGGTAAGGATAGAATACAGCTGAAAGAGTCAACAACAGCAAATGCCTCTCCACGATTTTATCCACACACACACACACACACACACAAACATACACACACACAAACATATACACACACACACACACACAAACACACACACCTGTCGGATGGGCCGAGGGTGATTCCAGGACGCTCAACGACTCCTGTGCGCATTGGATGTCACTGAACACATTTGACAGACATTGCTACAGTTTTAAACACCTACTTGAAAATCATTAGTAGGGCAAAAGTTTTAGGATGCACCCACTGTTGCTGATATAATCGCGTCTTTTTGCGTTTTGAAAGGAAGAAAAATTTGCTTGAAAGTTACCATGAGGCATATTTTAGGCATTAAGCAATTCAAATTAGAAGGAAAGCCAATTTCTATGATTTGTTAAGGCTGAACCGGCATCATGTCTGTAATTGAAGCCAATGTGATTGCACTCCCAAAAGGATTACCATGCACACAGCGCCCCCCTCCCCCCCCCAGTGCAAAAGCACTCTTACACAAGCACGCTCATGTCCTTGCACGTCCCACACATACACACACACACAACCACACACCAGGAGCCCAGGGTGCAACAAGTGCCTCCAAGCCGGAGGTATCTTGCGGAGGGGTGGTGTCGGTGCGGAAGGATGGAGAAGCACTTGGATCTATCTTGTTTGGGGTGGAGACGGGTTGATGGGGGGGTGCTGGGGCACTTCTTGGTTCTACCCATGAATCCGTTTTACCAGTTGGGTGAGCAGGGGGGGTGGCCGTGGAGCCATGGGGCGTGCTTGTGGGCATGGACGTGTGAGGAGTCTCAACGGGGGAAAGAGCACTGATCAGGGCGAGTTTTTGACTGCTTAGATCTGAGGGCAGTTTGCAGAAAGAAGGTGCAGGACATCGTTTTGCAAACCTGAAAGGCCATTTGCAAACATTCTTATTATTCTTAAATCTTTGCAACCTGCAAGGGCAGTTGCAAACCTTCTTATTATTCTTATATCTTTGCAAACCTGCAAGGGCATTCACAAACCTTCTTATACGAGGCCATTTGTAAACCTGGAAGGGCATTTGCAAACCTGGAAAGGCAAGGGATGTGACCCCCAACTTTTTATGCCATAACACGCGACCAGATCTGATGCATAAGTCACCAAAGCCTTCTGCAAATAACTGCCTGTATAATACATGTTTAAAGCCATCTTACTTATTCCTATCAATTCCTTTCAAGACACTCCATTTCACTTTTTGTTGATGCAGGGGGGGAGATCGGTTCCTGCTGCTTTCCTTTTGTCATTGTGTTACAATCTACACCTTGCTTGCAATGAGACTATGACCTTCAGCGTTCTTTGCGTTTGTTTAAAGTGATATATGATGCACCATACCAAGCCTGTACTTTTTTCAAATCAACAATCGAGACATGTCCGACACAAGATCATTCCTGCTCGAGCTTTTCAACCTGCAATGAACCTCATGACAGTGAGTTCAAAAACACCTGAAGAAACAGCACCCTCAGGTCCAGAGGGGCTTACATCCAAATTGCCTGTGCCTGGGCCAGAATAAAAAAGGACAAACAAAACTGAACAGGCAGACGTGCATCACCCTGTAATAGATCCACTTCCATTGTCTTTTCATGGTATTACTGTATGGCTCTATGCGCACCAGTTAGGCAAGGATTTTTGTAGTGTTTAGGGGCTAACAAACAACAAGAAAGAATGCAATCAGTGACAGAAGAAAAAGATGACAAAGGGCACAAGGTGAGCAAGGTGAGCGCTAGTAGTACAAGCATACCACAAACGGGAAAAGGCCTGACAAAATTTGGAAAGGAAGCAGCAGCTCTGACACAATGCAAGGGTCTGGAGCAAAACAACAACATAAGCTCAGAGATCCCCAAACTAATTAAATGAAAAGAAAGAGAAAGACGCGTATTGTGCAAAGGGCACCGTTTGCATGATAGGCCAAAACTGTACATACATACACCGCATATGTTCATATGCATGATAATTTCCCTGCTAAAAATGCCGCATGTACACTGTATATGCGGTTGTATGTATGGCTTTAGCCAACCCTAATGCTTTGACACTCTCCCTCAGGAGCTGAAGTTATTCTGCAAATTGCAATGCTATTCATACCTGATGGGCTCTTTTCCCTGGCAGAGGCCTGGTCTTGTTGGGTCTTCTCCTCGGCTTGCAGTTCCTCAGGGCTTGAGGCACGCTCATCCCCAGGATCTGTTGAAGAATGAGTGCAAGCCATCAACAGAAGTGAATGAGTATTGATGCACGTCATAACACCTAGAAAACAAACATTATTGGTGCGCGTGCTTCAGAGCTATCAACTTCCAAGGACAATGACTTAGTGCATGTTTTTATGAGCAAGGCCATGAGCAGAGCAGCGTGCACTGAGTCACAAGGAGTCAATAAAATGCACATGGAAAGCAGGTGATATATCATTTAATTTAGAATGCCACGAGGCACGTTTTAATGACTAAACTTTTCTGTGGTCCTACAGCAAAAGTAACAAAAGATGACTTACAAGGTGTATCAGTGGGGGTCAGGAGGTCGTGTACTGGGATCTTGTCACCTTCCCTGTTGAGGGGAAATGACAAGCAGTTTGTCCAAGCCGGTCAAGCACAAGATAAGCTTCCAACTTACGTGCAGTTTGAAGGATGGGCAAGCACATAGTCGCTGTTTGATTCAATAAAGTTGCACAAAGGTAAGATACATCACCTAATTTACACTACTCAGCCCCCCCCCCCCAAATCACTAATGTTGAACACCACACAGGACATGCAAAATGAGAGTGTGCCTTACTTGTCTCCTCCGACAGGAAGACCCAGCTTTTCTAGCCCATAGGAGATGCCCGACACAAGGCTTTCCAGTAGACCAGGCTCGCCAGCAGGAGAGGGAAACGTCTCGTGGCTGGTGAAGCGCGTTTCTGGTGAAGGGGGTGCGCATTCTCCTGATGATGTGGTCTCTGGGGGCGGCCTGCAAGGACAGAAGGCACGATAAGCTTGCATTTCTGGCATTGCAAAAGTTGCAGTACCCAAGAAATAGGTAGCCTAATCAGGCCACTTTGATAATGCAGCATATGCAGCGCTTGTTGAACTCCTCTGAGTTTCCCTTTAATTATGCCGAGCCATACTGTGACGCATTGACGGCCTTATGTAAGTAAACATCTAAAGCAACTGAAACAGAACGCGGTTGTTCATGTTGTAAGCACAGACAAATTCAAACAACAGACTTAAAGCAAAACACTTTAACCTAGTTTTATCGGTGATCTTTCCAAAAGGCAAGTTACCTGACAGACTTGTGTCATAGTCAGGCTAAGCACTTTTGCCATTTAATGTGCTTACTTACGACTCTATTCCTCCCATCTTTTGTCCCATCTTTTTGCACTGACAAATATGTTTCCTCCGTTGTTTATTTTGCACTGACAAAGATGAAGAACGCCACAACTTGCAAAACACGGCTAACGTTGCATCGCACCTGGATTGCATCTCTAGGTACCTTTCAGCTTCAGGTGTCATTGGGACTGCCCAGAAAGGGCGCTCCCCTGCAGTTTGTTCATAGGTCTGTCCTCGTGGCTCCTCTTCTACAGCGGACTCAGCTGCAAGCAATAACAAGTGGATAGAGAGAAAGAGGCAAGACTTGTGAAGCAATTGGTGAAAAATTGTCATCCCAATTCGATCTCTGGCAAGCAGTTTTTCAGCATGATAAGTTTTAAGCACTGCAACACAGACACAAGCATGCAAGTCACAGCTTGCTGTACTCCCATCCAGTTATAAGATGCACTCAATAAGAAACTGCAAGGCAGTCATCCATTTAAGCGTGTACTACAACAAAACCCATGCTCACAACGCCAACATAGTACACCTGGAAGACCCCATCCGTTACAGTCATCATGGATTTAACGGGCGGCGTGCCTTCGTGACAAGAGTATTGAAGCATCATCTGCTATGAAAGGCTTTGCTCCTGCCTTAGTTTATGTCATTTTTTTTTGTGAAATCAAGCTTTCTCCTGCCTTAGAACCTAGGCAGGTAAAATCTCAATCCTCACGTTCACACTACTTAACCAGCTCAGGCAGGAGAGGAAAAGGTGAAGCGCACTGACCAGCAGGAGCCACCTCTACCCTTTCATCAGCTGGGGGGTACTTGTGCTCGTGAGTAGCTTCCTTGATCTGCGAATAAAAAGTCCATAAGATCAAGCAGCTCATATATGTTGTAAGGTAGTTAGGGCGCTACAATGCAATCAGACGCTTGCGTTAAGGATTTTTTTATCGTTAAATTATTAACGTCTCCTTGTATTAGTTTGTGGTGTTACTAATTTTATTTATTCTGTAAAACAACCCTGGCCAATGACCCACCTCATCCTTCATCTCCTTGGCAACTCCCTTTGCCCTTTCCTCGGCACGTAGAGCCCGCAATGCCTGTTTTAAGAACCTTATCAACATTATGGTTGACTTGATAGGGGTAGATACTACGAGTATGATGCGTGCAAAAGGCAAGCCCAATGCAGCAGAGGTGAAAGATACTCGCACCACACAGCTCCAAGGCTAGCACTAAAGCGTTTTGTCAGCATACCTGGTTAGAGATGGCCTCTTCAGCTGCAGTAACTCGCCCCTTCTTTTCTGCATGCCCCTGAAATATTACGCAGGGAACAACAGGTTTGGTCAGCGGAAAAGGTCTTGTGTGTTTTTCAAGTAATGTCATCAAAGTAAACCATGTAATATGACCTAGATTAAAGCAGGGCCTGCTGAAAGGGTTCAAAAAACGACAGCAGCCTCCTTACTTTGGCAGTGCACCAGCAGGATAGGTGGAGTACGGAATACTAATTTTACAAAGTTCACAAGGTTTACAAAAAAGGCCTTCAGTCAGGAGGTGCGACTGCTAGCCTGCTCATAAACAGCTAATAGTTCATGGGTGGCGTACCCACCTGCTTTGATTCATCAGGCCCCAGGTCCACCCGCTTCCCTGTACCAAAGAGGTAAGTTAGCTTGCAGGCTTGATGCAGAACCATACAAACACATAAAAGTGCCAATAAAACATATGCAAAGCAAGTGTCATACAAGCGTTCTACTGTCAGACCTCATGAAAGTATCTTCAAAGAGCAGCAGGCAGCGCAAGTGCAGGCTTCTCAGCACTTGCAACACACCACATCATAACAGAGCTGTAAAAAATACCTGGAGGCTCCGCATCAGGGCCCCACAGCTTTTCGAGGGTTGCACCTGGAAACACAGGCACGTCATAAATGTAGACTTATTAGTTCAACTGAAGAGAATGCCCGTGGCAAAGGCAGATTCATGTTGAACTACAATTCATGTTAACATGTTAAGCACACCTGGGGCAAGGGGTGTGGTCTTGTTTTCGGCAGGGGGTTGACGGATGGCATGATCAGTCACGATCTCGTCTTTTCCTGAAAAAGCAAGAAATAAAAGCAGAGAGCAGATTTGAGGTTGCCCAGCATCATCCAATAAATGCAGAGCCTCACAACCATACAAAAGTTGCAAACCTTCAATTCTCAAAATGTGCGCTGCTTCACTATTCACTAGCGTCTAAAATTGTATGACATACGTACAGGCAAATCTATTCGATGTTACTGCCTAGCATCACACAAAAGCGAAAGAACTAGGGAAAAACTGTGCACCTGTTTGCAGCTTCTTGTGAGCGACATTATGCACTTTTAGTACCGCATATGACTAATTTGACTTTGCTTGCTACAGCTAACAAAGCAGGTCATTACCCACCATCATGCACCAGATGCTACAGCTAACAATCATAACCACCAACCATAGATGCTTCAGCTAACAACCATACCCACCATCATGCACCAGATGCTACAGCTAACAACCATACCCACCAACCATAGATGCTTCAGCTAACAACCGTACCCACCATCATGCACCAGATGCTACAGCTAACAATTATACCCACCAACCACAGATGCTACAGCTAACAACCATACCCACCATCATGCATCAGATGCTACAGCTAACAAAGGCCATTACCCACCATCATGCACCAGATGCTTCTTTCCGTGCTCAAAATACACTGAGGTTTCAGGCCTGCCATCCGCGCGCTCTGGTGCTACGAACGGAGGTGGCCCAGGGTGCGGAAGCGCCTCTGCTGCTGCCTGCTTTGCTCCTGCATTTTGATGTTTGCAATAGGTATTTGAGTTTAAAACTTCCATGCCCTTTTTTGCCGGCGCTGTTGCTGCCTGCTTTGTGCAGGCATCAATCAGGAGGCACGATATTTAAACAAGGGGAGCAGCATGCATGCATGCATGCGGTGCAACAGCCACAGTCGTTAGGCACTGCACGGAAAGTTTCCTGCCTCTGAAATACAAAAAGTAAAATTGGGAAAAGTAGCTTGCACAGGATAAGGGATAGGGTTGTAGGTTGGGTCTGCAGCAGACTTGATGAGCGTTTTAACCTTGTAGTAGGGAGTTTTCTACCTCCCCTTGACCTATGTAATACGCCAACAAATCATGTAGCGAGTCGCCTGTTCTTGAAGAAGGTTGAGAAGAAGACACTCACGTAAGACAGGGTTGTAGGTTGGGTCTGCAGCAGTTTTGATGTAGCGAGTGGCACGCTCTTGCTCCGGCGTGGGATCAGAGGGCTCTCCTTGTTCTTGTACGTCACCTGAGAGGCTCGGGACCTGGTAGTGTACAGAAAAACTGTTTCAGGTGGAGATTGTACTGAAGAATGCTAAGGAAGAGGCATGCTCAGAGAGCGGCCTCTTTAAGAGAGATGAGGCTGCCGTGCAGCTGATAAACTCCTCTGTTTGACTTTGAGAACCCTCTCCACAGCCGGTGGGACTTCACCAGCATGAAGCTGCGAACAAAGAGTATGCACACTTTAAACGCATATCAAAGAAAGAGAAAGCAATCTGGATCAAGCACACACCTCCATTTAGGATATTTTTGCATGTTTGGTATGGTCAAACCCAAACAAGAGAGTTTGATCACCTCAAGCGAAGAGCCTGTTGAAAGGCCCACACCTTACACACACATACACACACACACACCCTGTTTTTGCTCAATACTTTGGCAGGCTTGCTTGTGGCGGAGACACCTGAGTGTTGAGTCTTTTGCAAGCAGTCGGGTCAGATCGTGCACTGTCTGTACTTAAGTTGCCAACCAGATGCGCACGTGCAATTATGTCACCAAACCAGTATATATACAACACATTGTAACAAAACCCGTGTACTTCTTAACCCACAAAGATTTTACCTCAAAAAAGGGTCTTACGGATGGATATGATTTGGAAATAATTGTGATGATGATGATAGCATCTCAACTCAACAGCTATTTTACAATGAATGAAATTGCAACTCTCAATCTCTGGTTGGCCTTCATTGTTTTTTCCCCTAGCGTTTCTCCTCTACATTGGCATGCAGTATGTGTTTCAGAAGCTACTGCACATGCAGTGTCCAAAAGAGGAGATGGACTCGATCAGACAGTCATTTTGCTCCTTGTTGGGGGTCCTCACCATACAACTCAAGCGTTGGCTTCAGGAGCTGCAGGACAGTTCTCACACCCAGTTTACATACTTTCACACAGTAAGGCAAGTTTGAAAGCTCACCCCTGCGTATTTGAGGTTTTGAAGCCCAGACTGGATCCGACCGGGTGGCGGCGGCTCATCAGGTCCAAAGGTGGATTCTATATTGCTGCCTGATATCATTAATAGGTAAGGTACATTGCAATACTGGTTTCTCAGTGAATATAAGAGAGGGGGAAAAAGGCACGTGCACGAGAGTGAGCAGGATGCAGTGTCGGGTGTGTTTGCAGGACGCCCCAGGAAAGAGAAGTGAGCGGGAGGAAAAGATAGGAAGCTATGTAGAAGCTACTTGGTTAGATCTGACCTATTTTTTTATCTCTTTGCTCCTTTGGTGGGCTACAGTTGCAGTACGACACCCATGCTTCCTTTTCCTAGCTATTTGCAGCAAGCGCTGCCTTTGTGCCTTTCTAAACCATCATCCAGAGCACCAAACATCACATACCCGGCGCCAGTGGAGTGCCTGTCACTGCTGGTGCACGTAGTGGGGCTTTTGTTTCATCCTCACCACCACCTGACAAGAGCAAAAAGTATGAAAAAAACTATGATCCCTGTTTCTCCCCTTACTCTCTATCGATCCCTTACGCAGTACACCCTGTTCCTCCCCTTACTGTGTGAAGTCCTAACTCACATACACACTCATGCGCAGTAGTACACCCTGTTCCTCCCCTTACTGTGTGTAGTCCTAACTCACATACACGCTCATGCGCAGTAGTACACCCTGTTCCTCCCCTTACTCTCTACTCTGTGTGGCTTGAACACATTGATAAGCATGGACCTAGATCAAGTGCTTAAAAGACTACGCGTGCAAGGAAGGAAAGGACTGCTTGCCTCCTACCTTCCTCGGTCACATACATCTTGCCACGCTCAAAATACTTCTTGGAGTTGACGTTGTCAGGAGACATAAGGGATTCACCAAATGGCTCAGAGGGAGAAGCAGGGCCAAAGTAGGGCGTCTTGTCCTCGCCCTGAGGGTGATTTATATTATTTGCTTAATTTTGTATTTTGAAAAGAAACAAGGTATCAGCCCTTCCCCAATGCAGAGGATAAACAGGAAAGTGTCACCCCCAGCCCCCCCTGCAGCTGCCCTAACAGAATCACAGGTCACCTGTTGCCTATCTACTTTGGCAGCCTCGGACAATGTGGAGGAGTCTTCTTTGGACATCTGCGTCTCAGGGGAATGGCCTGGCAGCGGCTGGGGTTTGGCTGGCTGGAATCGTCCGTGTGCAGTCTGAGCTTGTGTAAGTATAGTGTGTTGCTTTTTATTGGTTTACAATAGAAAATATCCTGCATTTTTAGCATGTTTGGTGCATTTAGTATGTATGTTATAATCTTATAATCTGATACGCATTTTACGCCGCGTGCCAGACGGACCGCAAAAACCACTTCTCCCAAAAACCACACATGTTAGCAAAAAGCAAGTACCATTGCTTCAGCCAGATCCCAAAAGGAGGAAAATTATGAAATACGCGACAAGAAGTGAAGCTTGAATTCGAATTCATGTTCACAACTTTTGTACAGCAGTATGCATTTACGAATGAGCAGAGCTTTCCAGGGTTGGTTGCTCTGTGCAGAAAAGTCACTGCTCATCCCGCCCGTAAAACCTGAAACCGGCACATTCACTTTGGGCAACGCTGATTTAAACGTAGATAAAAGGGGGCTCTTCGTCTGAGAAAACCGCCTGGATGATCTGACAAATGTACTGTTAGGAGAAAGTAGAGATTTTTACCTGTTCCTGCAAGTAAGACGCGTAATCAGCAGCCCCTTTGAGCGCGCCCTCCAATCCGTTGCCACTATTGGAGTTACGTGGGGGGGAAGGTACAGTCTTGGACTCTAATGGAGATGGAGGCGTGTTGCCAGCTGCAAGCGAGTGCAACAGGAGAGAGATGGCAGCGGAAGTTTGTGGAGTTGATCTTTGGCCCTGCTTTCCATCAGCATAAGATCAGCAAAAACATTGGTGTGATGTTTTGGCCGCCTGGGGAGGCAGTGCATGTGTGTGTGTCACACGGGCGGGTATCTCTAGCATAATTGAATTGGGCGGTTTATTCATCGCATTACACACTGCCGCCTGTGCTTTCTTTTTGCTTACTTGCGTTTGAAGCATGCAGCAACTTTTCTGTCGATGACTGGACTTGTTGCCTGGCCTGTGAGCGGACACATGAATATAACACGCGCACGTGCGTGAGTGGTTACAAACAGTGTGTAATGTTTGATCTAGCAGCAACTCTGAGTACACACACTTTCAGCCCCTGATGAGCCAGCAAGTTTCCATTACTTTCGAGAGTACACCATAGAGGCACGCAGGATACCTTGGCAATGTCCTCGAGCTTGGGTCCGCTCTGTTTCTCCCCTCCTTCTTTATTGGCACTCATTGAAGCTAGCAGGTATTAAATACGTTTCGTTATTTGTGATCTGCCTGGAAAAGGTGTACGAGCTAAAGGGTCTAAAGGTACAAGCAGTCAACGGGACCACTTCATTTAATACATTTTAATTTTCCACACCAAGCCCGACATGAACGGCCACGCCCAGAACGGCCACGCCACCGGAAAAAATGCTGCCATGGATGAAGTGTTCCCTGAGTCCCACAGCCCCCTGTGCGACGCGGACCCAGAGGTGTACAACATCATCGAGCAGGAGAAGGTCAGGCAATGGTGAGTATGCGTGGCTTTGACAGTTTTGCTGGCTTGTGGCACGCGCCTCTCCCTCCCTCTCCCCTCCCTCTTCGTGGCTGGCAGTGAGGCTGCGCAGCTTCCCTGTCCCTGTGTCCGTCTCCGTCCTGATGCCCGCAGCGTAATGGGCCATACGCATTCGCCACTCAAAACACGCAAACACCACACACACACACGCAGGAAGGGCATTGAGCTCATTGCCAGCGAGAACTTCACGTCCGCACCCGTCATGGAGGCCCTGGGCTCCTGCCTGACCAACAAGTACTCGGAGGGCCAGCCCAACGCGCGGTACTACGGCGGCAACGAGTTCATTGACCGCATCGAGCTCATTTGCAAGGACCGTGCGCTGGCTGCGTTCGGCCTGGACCCCGCCAAGTGGGGGGTCAACGTGCAGCCCTACTCCGGCAGGTGAGCACGCGCTTGTGGGGGAAGGGGGTGGCGCGGTGCAGGAGGAACGTTTTCTCCCCTCAATTTTGACAGACACGCATGTATACTCTCTCTCTCTCTCTCTCTCTCTCTCTCTCTCTCTCTCTCTCTATTTCTCTCTCTCTCTCTCTCTCTCTCTCTCTCTCTCTCTCTCTCTCTCTCTCTCTCACACACACACACACACACAAACACACACACACACCACCAACATTGTTCCCATACAAATGCCCGCAGCCCTGCCAACTTTGCGGTTTACACCGCTCTGCTCAACCCCCACGACCGCATCATGGGCTTGGACCTGCCCAGCGGAGGTCACTTGACCCACGGTTACTACACCGCCGGCAAGAAGGTGTCAGCTACCTCCATTTTCTTCGAGTCCCTGCCCTACAAGCTCAACCAGGAGGTGCGTGCCTGAAACATGTCTTCTTTTATCCTCACCTGCCACCTGATTCTTATGGGTTTGAGCAAGTGCGATCAGGATAGCGCGTTCTCTAGCTGCAGGGAGTGATGTTTGAAGGATTAAAAAGCAGAAAGCACGCTCAAGGCTGACTCAATTCAGCTGCTACGCGCCGGCACACAACTGATGCTGTGTCCTTGCACCTTACGCAGACTGGCCTGATCGACATGGACAAGCTAGAGGAGAAGGCCGTAGAGTTCCGCCCCAGGATGCTCATCTGCGGCGCCTCCGCCTACCCTCGTGACTTTGACTACAAGCGCTTCCGTGAAATCGCTGACAAGGTCGGCGCCTACCTCATGATGGACATGGCCCACATCAGGTCAGTATTGGGGGGATGCGCATTTTGAAGAGTGGCCGGCCCCCTTTGGTTGCTGCATGAATGTTCATGGGTTAGCCAGAAGCATGTACATACATGCAGTTCTGTTTGCATAATGCCAATGAGCATTCCCCCTTGCGTCGCCTTGGTGCATTTAGTGTTTGCACCTCAGACAAGAGAAGGCGATCTGTTTCCGAGCTCTCCTCCCGCTTCATGATTGCAGAAAGGCGCTTAGAACATGTGCTTGCAGATGGCAACTGCGCGCACAAAGAAATGCAGAAAGCAAATGCAGAGGATTTGCAAGCAAAGAGCAACGTCTCTGATGCCTCTCAATGACCGCATTTGGCATACAATTGTGGCTTAGACACCAATCTATACCTGTGAAATTTTACGACATGCACCTACGGCCTTGGTATGTGTACTTGCATAGTTCCACTTTAAATGCACGCGCACACACACACACACACACACAGTGGCCTTGTGGCAGCAGGAGTGTTGGCCTCCCCCTTTGACTACGCTGATGTGGTGACCACCACCACCCACAAATCCCTGCGTGGCCCTCGTGCTGGCATGATCTTCTGCCGGAAGGTGAGCAAGAGGCTCCTCGACACAAGTACATATTCGTCCGTTCATCTAGGACCCCTGGACTTGCCTGAATGACCAAACTTTTTTAGGCTACAGTCCTGAAAGACACAAAAACCTCTTGTAGTAGGAGTACCTCTGCCGGTATTATGTTCGCATGTGGGCCTGGACTTGCCTGGAGGGGTCCCTCTGTGCCTTAAACGCAATACTTTGTCTCATCATCTGTGACCATGCAGGCTTCCCTGCCGGTGGTTATGATTTGGACATCGGATTAACCTTGGAACATACCTCTCACTGTAACAAACAATGATTTGACTGAGTGCCGTGCCCGCGCATAGCAGTTGCTCAGCACGATAATGGCTGGGCAGGTCAAGCTGATGTTGGGCTTGTGACACTAGACCCTGTGTACCAATTTTTGTCAGGGTGAAAGGCCGTGGAATTGAACTGTACCACCATGCAAAGCTTGCGCCAAATCATCCAGCCCGTACCTGGGATGTTAACTTTTTGCATCTAACTTGTGTATAATATTTTACTCGCCTGGTGTACTCCTGCAATTTGCTCAATGCTCTAATTAATGTATCGTGCAGGGTGTCAAGCCCGCTGACCGTCTTGCTAAGGGAGAGGCAGAGGGCACTCAGTATGACTACGAAGACAAGATCAACTTTGCGGTTTTCCCCTCACTCCAGGTCTGTGTGTAATATTTGCTGAGACGCTCATTAGGCTCCTTCCGCTGGGTTGGGAAGGCGCTTTTTAAAATAAATCCGGGCCTTCCCGGTAGGCAAAAAAGCGTGTATGTGTTTAATTGCCATGTGTGAGACGCTAGGGCGTCAAGGACGAGGCTTATACACGTACTGCAGCGACGCTGGTAGGCACAGTATTGTGTGTGCCGGTGTTTTGGCCCTGTGTGATTCTGCCAGAGCCTTGTTGCCATGCAGAGCGAGCCTTATTACTTATTACCTCTACCTGCCTTCATAACCACCACATCAACGTCAGCGGCTTCCAATGTCAGTCACTACCAGCCACTTCCAGTGTTAGCCACTACCAGTGTCAGCCACTACCAGTGTCAGTCACTACCAGACTACCTGCCTTTACAACCACCTCCACATCAGCGCTCCTTATCGTTTCACAGGACCAACACTTCCAAACATTCCCTGTTGTAATGCAATGAAGGGAGGCCCCCACGACCACCACCAGAACACATCAGCACTTCCTAGTACCAGCACTCTTGTACACGGCCCTTATTGACTTGATGTGTGTGTGTGTCTCTTTAGGGTGGCCCCCACAACCACCAGATTGGCGCCTTGGCTGTTGCCCTCAAGCACGCATCCACTCCCGCCTTTAAGACCTACCAGCAGCAAGTGGTGGCTAACAGCCGTGCAGTGGCCGCACGCTTGCAGCAGGTGGGCAGCGGCACAGATACACACGGGTTTCTCTTGTCCTCTGTTGTTCCTCTTTCTTCAGTGCGGCTGCAGCTTGTAGCTGTCAACGTGCAAGTGTGTGTGCGTGCAAGTGTGTGTGTGAGAGAGAGAGAGAAACGCCAATAGCCAACGAAGAGGCAATGGGTTAGCCCGATTCTCACCTTTACGGGAAAACATGCTTTTGCAGGATGCTCGAGAGTGATAGGGGCACGCATGGATCGTCAGAGAACTACCGTGTGCCACCTTCCCCCCAAACACACACACACACACACACACGTACATACAATACGACATACTTTGCGTTGTTAGGTCAAAATATAATTTCTCAGGCCAGAGCCTCCCAAGTTTGACCACGAGATCGCATGGCTGCCGATGTGTGCAGAGTTTTTCAACAAGCTGCATCCTCGTTGTATCCTATTTGCGCAGCATGGCTACAAGGTCTGCACTGACGGAACAGACAACCATCTCGTGATGTGGGATTTGAGGCCAGCTGGTGTGACAGGTGGCAAGATGCAGGTATGTGTGTGGGCGTGTGTGTACGTATGCATGTATGGATGGATATGTGTGTGTGTGTCCGTGCGCGTGTGTTTGTGCTATGACCTGCACACCTCAACAGTGTCTGCCACACGCACATGCACACACACACACACACACACACACACACACACACATGTGCCTGACATGCATGTCACACGCAGGTGGCATGCGACGTGTGCCACATCACCTTGAACAAGAATGCTGTGGTTGGCGACGTGAGTGCCATGAACCCAGGGGGTGTGCGCATCGGCACTCCTGCCATGACCAGCCGTGGGCTGAAGGAGGCTGACTTTGCCCAGATTGCAGACTTCATGCATGAGGTGGTGCAGGTGCGTGGAAAAGAGGCAGTCCTTGTGTAAGAGCAGGCCTTAGAGCGTGAGGTGGTGTGGAAACAAGTTTCATAAAAAGGGTGTGGGCCTTGTGTAGATGCAGGCCCTCGTGTAAGTTGAATTTCTACGAAGAGGTGTTTTGCAAAACAGTGGCAGACTGTGTTTTCACAACGTACAGGCATCGTATTTGAAGTTGTGCAGATGCTTGAGGTGGGATCGTGGGTGGTGGGGCCGCCCGCTTGTATCCTTTACAATTGAGTTTAGCTTTGTACAGACTTCAAAGGAGGGCATCTCTCTGCCTGCAAGGACTTGTCAGCCAATTCATTTGCTTGCGCAGTAATATGTTACTATTTAATTGTCCGTGCGTGATGTCTTTTGATTCCTGCGTGTGCCTATGAGTGATGCTGGGCGTGTGTAGTAGGACACTTGCATTGACCCCCATCTGGCATGGCACACATTGCGTACACAACTTGCACGTGCATGCAAGCCAACGCAAGCCAACGCGTCTCTGCCTGTTGCTGCACCATTTCAGGTGTGCCTGGAGGTCCAGGCCAGCAGCGGGCGAATGCTCAAGGATTTCACCAAGGCCCTGGAAGGCCACGCCAAGGTGCGTGGCGCCACTCGGAGTACTTGGAGTATGACAGAATATTTTAGTTGTCTGGTACTGAATCATGGCAGCCTAGGTGCTTTACAGTAAATTAACTTGTTCAGACAACACACGAAAAGATTATTTTGTTTGATATATGTCATGTTGCTCGTTGTACGCGACACACACACACACACACACACACACACACACACACACACACACAAACACAGGTGGCTGAGATCCGTGCCCGTGTGGAGGGCTTTGCCGAGGCCTTTGCCATGCCTGGATATGACGTGTCCAGTTTGGGGCGTGCCTAATACGTGTAGAATACGATGCCGTGCTTGTGGAAGGAGCAAGTGGAAGAGTGATGCATTGTTGTTTAGTTGTGTGGCGTGGTTACTGAGAGTGTAGAAATTGTTCCTTGCCAAGCTGCCATAGGTGTGTTTAGAAGCCTGGCTTGGTGTTGTACATAGTCCGTTGTAGCCTAGGTGCAGTGATGGCCGCCTGATGTATCTTTTGTGTGCTGTTTAGGGGTGAGAGGTGTTTTGGTTTGCCTGCCTCAGACTCCCAAGCCCTTGAGCTTCCTTTTTTTGCTGGCGTTTTTCCCTGAGTAACACTGGTGGGTGGCAATGGTGGCCCTCCGGCTCACCAGCCCACTCTTCTTCTTCTTTGCTGCACGGCATCACTCGTGATGCTTGAGCAGCCACAGCACTGAACCAAACCTAACTTTGGAGTGGGGACCCTTAGCCGCCCCACTTCCTCCCCGTCTTGCATGCTCGATCCGCGCTCGAGCCCGTCTTCTTTCCTATTCTTTTCCCGACGAGACAAACGTACATTGTCTTTGGCAGTCCAGAGACCAAACTTTACGCACACTGTGCGAACTATTGATCGATGATACATTTGCCTCAGGTAGCGGTACACAGCAGTTTTGCTACTGAGCAATTAGGTTCCTGTACAAAATAGCAATGCCTGCAGGCAAGGGGTATACGGGTCTAGGAAGGGTAAGGGTAAGGGTTACACAGCTATATCCGCCAGCGAGGGCAGTTGAGCTATAGCAAAAAAAAAGGCAGCTTCAAGAAGAGAAGGAGGCCAGAC
>Ga0307951_1001115_pt1 | contig 16133 bp, 14 predicted proteins | sample OrgLakmetagen374_FD_201842 | JGI IMG/M metagenome (GOLD analysis project Ga0307951, IMG submission 201842) | Saline water microbial communities from Organic Lake, Antarctica - #374 | ecosystem: Environmental > Aquatic > Non-marine Saline and Alkaline > Saline | place: Antarctica: Organic Lake... | reverse complement strand
CCCATTTTCTGCCCCCCCAGTCCCCCCTCCATTTCTCTTCATCCACTGAGGCAGACCAGGCAGATGGTTGGTGAGTTCCTTAAGCCTACTGCCTTTGCTCATCCTGTATATGTGGAAGCACAAATGAGTGTATTGCTTGTGTGTCTATGTGTGATAGCTAGCAAAGTCCTGAATATGCCGAGCATAAAGGGTCTCAATAACAACAACCATATCAGAAAAAGTCCCGTGATTTCTGCTTGCACTTACGTTCTCCTGCCATTACCACCAAAAGCTGCAAGCTTTGAGTGCCGGTATTGTTCCTCTTGCTGCTGCTGCTGCTGTTGTTGGAGGGTAAACCTGAGTATGCGGTTGTGTATGAGTGTAAACTCACGTGTTTACAAACAACATCACAAGCAACAAACGCAAAGTGTGCGAATTCACATTTGCATCTGTCACACCACGCACTGCGGATGAGCACGTTTGTGTCACACAAGCTGTCTGTTGACGGCTCAGAGGCCAATCGACCCAAGAGCTCATGGCCAAGTTGTACCCAACAAGGACGCATAGCACTGAGCGTTTGTCTTATCTTGAACCCTAGACAGCTCGGTGCACAGCACAGCTGCTTCTGTCCTGCACAATAGCCATAGGATGCCTCAAGACCGGGCCCTCTTCCTATACACACCACACACCCCTACGCAACTCACATCTTCCCTCTTCCTACACCCCTCACATCCTGCCTCTTCCTACACACACCCCTACGCAACTCACATCCTGGACAGTGTATTGCGGGAGGTAGCGGCTTCTGTCATGGTGAACATTGTGGGGACGTCAAAAACAATGAACCATAGACTAGGATCCTTTTGCTACACTCCTACACTTACATCCTGGATGGTGCGTTGCGTGGTAGCTGCTCCTGGCCCATGGAGAACCCAGGCAGACCCAAAGAAGCTGCGTCCCTGCCCCCTTGGCTGCCATGTGAGACTGGGTGTGTGGTGTGCAACGCTAGGGTGCGGGTGGGTGAATTCATTGGTGAAAAATGGGAGGTAGTAGCAGGGGATGGCCGACCAAAGGCGCCAACGATTGCATGAGGGACGCCTCCGGGGACAGTGTCAGCTCCAGGGTTGCTGGGTGCAGGCTGAAAGCGGAGGAGAGGGGAAAAGCGTAGGGTTGTGATGAGATGCTGGGTAAATGCTGTCGTGCACGTGCTGTTTGCATAGGGGAGATGACTGAAAGTCAGGTCAGCCATTCCTGCTTAAAGTTTTTCCCCAAAGCCGAAAAGTACATTTAAGTATCCAGGACCCTTAGCTAGATATATCTAAGCACCCCTGCATACTCAGTTTGTGGCGGGAGGTGCCCAGGTGGGCAGGGTGGAAATCCTTGCCTGAAAGTGGATTTCCAAAAGCTCCCTCTGGTGCCAGCAACTTACCAGGGGTGTTTGCAATAATATTGGGGACATTTTGGTTTTGCTTGCACGGAGCTGGGAGAACCAGCTGTCGTTTGGGACAGATGAGGCTCGAACAGAGCACTCAGGGCACCAGGTGAGCTTTCAGCGCACCAACTTCATGCAAAATGGTCATAGCTCAATGCTTGCTGGGTGCATGGTGGCAGTAGAGCAGAGCAGGGAAAGTTATAACCATTTTGAAAATCTCAGCTGTCGCTGCCCACCAGGGCCCAACCACAGCATTCCAGACCATAAAATTTGACAGGGCATGCCTTGGGAGCATACTGAAGGGTTCCCGATACTCAGGTGATGGCCAGTAAGCCCGATACTCAGGGTTTCCAGAAATGCACCATTTTTGCCCAGCAAACAGGCCCATGCACAAAGTCCTTTAAGGGCATATTTTCACCCCCCTTTTATTGCTTTGATGGGTATGGTTTGACCCTAAACATATCTGGGAACAAAAGAATTGGTGGATTTCGGATCAAAACCTGCATATCTACACCCATACCACCTTTTTGGCAGGGAAATGGCACAAATCCAGCCCCCCACTCTCACCCTTGACCCCAAACTCATTTATTGATATGCAAAAGTGTTATATATATGTATAGAAACCATTGGGTGACCTCAGATGTGCAATTCAGGAAAGGGGCATCAATTCCCCCTTTTTGGGTGGGGCTTGGCTGGGCTGACTGAAAGCCATGATAGCGCGGTGGATTGCACGGATCTGATGAAAGATGGTTAAAACCAGATCACACTTTTTTAATTTTGTGTAAGACGACCATCAAGGAGGGCATGACATCTAAGTGCATCCACTTACATGTAAGACACCTAATCTATGACATTTAAGACACGTCTAGTACATCCAAGTGCATCCACTAAATAACTGGACTAAATAATGCAGATGTGCGGGGTGAAAAGTGTGACGGGGGGAGGGCGGGATGGAGGGTCGTGAGAAGAGGATGAAGTGAATATTGTCGTGCACATCAGATGTCATGCACAAGCTGTCATGCATAGGGGAAGCACGAAACGCTGAGGCAAAACAGTGCAGGCTGGTCGGCAGGACGGATGAGAGGAGAGGCTGGAAATGGACAAGATGTGTGCTGCACACAAACACAAACTTTCACACACATACACTTTTCCCCCCCCATTCCCACACCTGCAAGCCCACGCTGTCTGTGGAGGCACAGGAGTGGAAGCTGGCACGGGTAAACAGTGTGTCTGAGGGTCGGTGTGAGAGTGTTGAAGGGCGTGGCTGCAAGCTCAACGCGTGGGGGTGGAGGGCGGAGGTGGCAGAGACAGTTGCGAGTGCCTGCTGCTGTGCTGTGCTGAGCTGTGGGTGCTGGGGGCTGCCGCTGACAAGGGACAGCACGGCATGAGGGAGGCGAGCAGGGGGAAGCTGAGGACTGCCGGGGCAGCCGACCTGCAGGTGATTTGTGTTTTAAAGCTCTCACTGTGCAGCGCATGGGGGGGGAGTGGCAGATGGGGAATCGTTCAGGATGTTTTTGCCGTGCAGCACAACAACAACACGGCAGGTGGGGAATTGCACAAACACCCTTTAATGTGCAGAGCAAACAAATTAGGTAGGTTGGGAGTTGTGCAAACACACTAACCTCTGTGTAGCATAAAAAGGAATGCCGAGTGTGGTATTGAGTCCAAAGACTGCCACTATGCACTACTCAAAAGAGGACAGGGTGAGACAAGTCATGCAGACGGGTCAAGTTTGTATACAACTTCCTGCTGTCATGTGCTTTTTGACTAATACTTCTATCCTTGCGATGCCAATGAGGGTTTGCGCTTTGTTTCACAGTAAAAAAATAAAAGGCGAGTTTTGAGCTTCTGAAAAGGAGTGGGCATGAGGGCGAGGGTGACTCACCGACATGGGAGTTCACCAATTGTTCTCCATGCCCAAAAACACAAAGAATGAGGATAAGGCTTTCAAAAATCGACAACCAGGTCATCCCGGAGCCCCTGCTGATGACGATGGCCCATACAGCTCATACACATAGGAAGGCATTGTCCCACTCTCACACACACACACACTCACACACACACGCACACGCACACGCACACGCACACGCACACGCACACACACACACACACGTTTGCGAAGCCGGCATTGACAAGATGCTAGTGACAGCTACCTGTGGTCCTGGGGAGCCCACTGCTGAGTCTGGGCCACTGACACTGACACTGGGAGGTAGACCCGGTCCAGGGGCACTGACGTAGCTGTGGGCAGGAGACCCAAGGCCCTGGGGAGGCATGCCAGAAGGACACCAGCTACTCTCACCCTCATCGCTGCACAAGGCACGGTGAGATGAGTAGATCAGATGGTTAACAGGATTTGTCAGAGGCGTGTGTGTGTGTGTGTTCAAAGGCATTCAGGTTTTGTGAGGTGACGCAGCTGCTCTCGCCTTAATCGCCGCACAACTGCCACGCTGTGTTACTGGGGCTGGCCAGAACTGTATATACACACCATATATGACCGTATGTATGGTGATTTCCTTGCTAAACACCACGCACATCCACCGTATATAATACACATCTATGTTTGGTCCAGCGAAACCCAAGGTGTCAGAGAGGAGGTGACTGGGCCTAACCCCTGACAACAGGGCACGCTGAGTGACAGCAAAAGGGGTTTAGAAGTGTGTTCAAAGTTTTTCTCATGCCTCCTCATTCGCTTCGTTCGTGATGAGGAGGCAGGCACATAGCCGCTCCTGCCCTTGTAGCTGGCGCAGCTAGAGGTGAGGAGCAGCAATATTGAGGCACCGGCACGTTTCGGTGAAACAGAGAAGGCATGTACTTCTCTCAACATGCTGCCAACTCTTGTACGTAAAAGAACAGCACCCTCCCCCTCAAACCCCCTCACCTGCGTGCGCTGCACATGCTGCCTGCAGGCAGCTGGTTGTGCATGCCGTTGCTGCATTGAGACAAGGGGGCGGTGATGGATGCTCCTGGGTGGGGGGTTTGCGTTGCATACAAGGCCGCCTCAGACGCGTTTTCAGACTCAGGCATGCCTGTGAGTGCAGACGTGTGCAAGTAAACACACACATACGTCACGAGGATGTTTGTGGAAATGTCATAGGGTGAGGCACGTGAGCGCACGTGCTTTGACTGCAGCACACAAGCACAGTCCACCTCCTTCTTTTCACGTTTTCGCCAATACACACATGCCTGACTGTGTGTCCATTTGAGTCCTTTTCCACGTTTTGGCCAATACACACATGCCTGACTGTGTATCCACCATTTGCGTGTGTCTATGCATCAAAGTGTGCGGGCCCAGCGCACATGTGTGTCTGTATGAATGTGTGTGTTTTGTGCATATACGTGTCTCCTTTGCACATCACTAAAAAAGGGTAAAATTGATTTCTGCATGTGCATCTTCTAACTTGTGCCTGTACCTGAAGAGGTTGAGCGAGCTGCATTGCTGCTGGTGCTGCCGATAGGGGAAGCCAGGGGGTGGTAAGGCTGGGGCAATAGGTGGGACACCTGAGAATCAGGAACAAAAAGCACACACTTACACGCAAGCACTCATACACACACTTACACGCAAGCACACTTACATGCAAGCACACTAACAAAAAGCACACACTTACACACAAGCACTCATACACACACTTACACGCAAGCACACTTACACACACTTAAACACACTTACACACTAGCGCAGTGTGTGCAAGGACAAAGGAATGAAAAGAGGACGGTAGGGCAAAGAGGTGATACAAGTGGGGACACCTGAAGGACAGAGGCAGGCACAGATATGCACAGTCAAGGGCGATTTAAGGGCGAGGCATGCTGCACAGCCCAGAGGATGGAAGGTTTGGAGAGCCTGAGCAGGAAGCACTTACAAACACACACACAAGCACAGCACAGCTTGAGAGGACTGCAATCACACACACACACACAAACACACACACACATACACACACAAGCAAAGCTTGGGGGAAGTGTGTCAGCACATGTACAAGCACAGCTTGAGGGGGTTTCGTTTACTAACCTTCTGTGCAGCTACCAGGAGACACAAAATATATAAAGCACTGCGAGACAAAAAATCCTATGCTTCCTGATCCACGCACGCAATATTAACGTGAAAGCGCAATTGGACACAGTCATTCAACTACGGAAACTGAAGTTGCACATTGATGCCTTGGAATCCCAAACCCACCAACCCTCCCTACCCCAGCATATGCATGGAGGACCAAGTGAAGCGTACACAATATATACAGTATATACGGTATACCACACATTGACCATGAATGAAACAAGCTTGACACTCACTGACACAAAACAGACACTTACTGAAGCTGACTGACGCAAAAAAGACGCTCACTGACGCTTACTGACACTCACTGACGCAAAATAGACAGACTCTGACTTGACCTGCACCCACAAACTGCACCTGCTTTGCTCTGGCTATTGCCAGCTGCAATTGTGTCTGATACGCAGTGCTGTAACACACAAACATGCAACGCACATATGCACACATGCGCATGCACAGGCTACCAAATGACCCACCAGCTGTCCTTGTGCGCTTTGTGGCCCGCAGAACCCATCCATGCTGCCAGCCCTACCACGCACAGACCCCTTGGACCTAGCCATGCGTGTGAGGAGAAGCTGCTGCTGATGCGAGGGGGCCAGAGCCTGCAACAAGCAAAGCATATTTGGTCAAACTAAATACAATAAGGACCTCAATTGTGCAGCAGCAGTTGTCCTGCTTTCGCTGCTTCTTTGCTGCTAGTTAATTTGCTGCTGGTTAATTTGCTGGGCCTGCAAGAAACTGAACTCGGAAGACATACAGCAAGGAGCTGATTTGGTGTGCATGATATGAGCTGATGGCGCCTCTGCTGGGGCTGCCAAAAAAGGAGCCTGTATGACAGCTATCAAACGACAGCATGAATAGTTCCTGTACTTGCCGACCGTATATTTCCTTTTTGCATTCTGTATGTGCGCACTCTGTACGTGCGCACATTACAAACGCCAAATGCAGGCTAGTACCTGGACACCTGCCACGAGCACGACGACAAGCTTCTGCTACGCATGCAACAGAGCGACAAGCATTGTCCCCCCCCTGAAAGACCTTGTGTCCCCTGAGCTGCAGAGGGAGAAGACCTCTTGAACTGAGCAAAACAAAGGCGTGCTTTCTTGATGGCAAATCATGTGCTTTGTTCATGTGCACCCACGCACACAGTCCATCCACACACTAACACACAGACTCTTACACACACGCACACACAACACACATGCAAACACACAGAGCACCCACCTGAAGGTCTGCAGGGGACAGAGGCACGTGCAAGCCTGATGGCGTAACCATTGGCTGCGTGCTGGTGGAGCGCCGCCTGGGCTTCAAAATGGTGGGGTTCATGGACTGCAGGTGGGGATAAGAGGCAGCTAAACAATGGGACAAGGTAGGATCAAAAGGAAGGGATGGCATTGTGTCACTCTAATAAGTTGATCTGGAAAGGCACACTCGCATTTGAGCTTTGCATAAGTTGTGGAATTAAGGCTGCGCAGCACACAAACAGGGCCAGGTTTGCCGGCTGGTCTTCCATCCTGCTGATTTGGTCATCTGAATGGGGCTGGGTTAATGTGGCCAAAACCATACATACATACATGAATGTGTACAGAGTGCACTGTGGGTACTTTTAGCTTTTAGCAGGGGAATTACGAAACACCATTCATACGGTTATGCGGTGTATAAATACGGCTCTGCCAACCCTAGGCTTGATGCTGCAGGCGTGAATGCACGTGGAGCAACTTGGCTCGGGGAAGGGACGCCAGGAAAAACGCGCAGCCCATCAAACCTGGAATTCTCTTGCACACGACCAGCTTAGCTCACCAACACACAACACGCCCTGTCCAGCCCAATGATCCAGCCTGACTTATCAAACGCTTTGTTCAGCTCAGCCTACCTGGTGGTGTGGGGTACTGCCGTTTGATTGGTGGGAGTTGTTTTCCACCTGGCTGCTTATGTGGGGGGTTAGCAATGCGGCAGCGTTTGGAGGTTGGTTTCGCTGGAGCGGGTGGGTGTGAAAGGGGTGCTGGTTGTGTTGCCGGGGAGGGGTGGCAGTGGTTGGAGTGGGGGGCCTCCAAGCGCTAGTGGCTTCAGTGTCGAGGGATTGGTAGCAGGACAAGGCTGCAGGGGAGGGTGGTTTTGGCAAGTTGTGTAAGCTTGTGAGTTGTGCAGGTGCAGGTGCAGGAATGTGTGTGTGTGCGTTTGTGAGTGAGTGAGTGAGTGTGCGCGCGCGTGCGCGCGTGTGTGGTGTGTGCGTGCAGGTGGGGTGGCTCACGGAGTGCTGACAGGTAGGGCCAAACTCTCGCTGTCGCTGCAGAAACATTCAAGCAGTCTGCAATTTGCGTTTGAACACGACATGCCCAAAACAGCATGCCCAGGTTTATGTTAGCTCTCATTAGAACGGATGCCTGTGAGCATGCTGCTGTCACCCCAGGAAGTGCACGGTGTATGCAAGAAAGGCTACGCAGTCAGCCTACAAAACACTACCCACATGTATTTAAGGAGAGGAGTGGATCAAGCAATAAGTTGCGGACACTAAACTGCTCGAAGCACAGGATTAAGAACTACTAAAGAAGACAAGCTGCTGCCCATGTATCACTCAATCATACACACGTGTCACGCACGCAGTACACACGTACAAACACACGCCCACAGATATACACGCACACACACGCGCACGCACACACACACACGTGTCACACACGCAGTACACACGTACAAACACGCGCCCACAGGTATACACGCACACACACGTGCACGCACACGCACACACACACACACACGTGTCACGCACTCAATACACACGTACAAACACGCGCCCACAGATATACACGCACACACACGCGCACGCACACGCATGCACGCACACTTGTCAAGCACGCAGTACACACGTACAAACACGCGCCCACAGATATACACGCACACACACGCGCACGCACACGCACGCACGCACACTTGTCAAGCACGCAGTACACACGTACAAACATGTGCCCGCAGGTATACACGCACAAACACACATAACCACACACACACACACTCACATGACGCCACGTGCGAGGAATCCCAGGACATACAAGCCTCCAGAGTGGCCCGCTGGTGATGCTGAGAGGAGAAGGGGCCCGCCTGTAGCAGCACAGAGGACTGCTGCACTGGGCTGGAGCTGCACTGGGGCAATTCCGGCAGGCCCACAGACAAATCACTCCCTTGCTGCATACGTATTGAGTTTCGTGCGTAGGCGGCTATCAGGTAAAGTGTGCAATCTTGTGCATGGGCTCTACAATTCTGTATGTGTGAGGATTGCTGCACTAGGCTGGAGCTGTTTTGGGACAACTCTGGAAGGCTGCACTAGGCTGCACTAGGCTGGAGCTGTTTCGGGACAACTCTGGCAGGCCACAGGCACTCTGGCAGGCCACAGGCACTCTGGCAGGCCACAGGCCACAGGCCACAGGCCACAGGCCACAGGCCACAGACACTCTGGCAGGCCACAGACAAATGATTACTCCGGCAGGCCACAGACAAATGATTACTCTGGCAGGCCACAGACAAATGATTACTCCCCCCTCGCTGCATACATATTGAGTTCCGTGAGTTGGCAGCGCATCCTCTGTAGTCACCCACTGCATCCAACGCTGTACCTCTGTTACACTGCACATTTAACCCAAGCTTGATCGACCATAAGAGCTGCATCTGTATGCGTGCTTGTGCGTATGTGTGTGTAATTGCCAACTGTGTGTCTGACTCACCGTAAGCTGGCTCCCCTGCTGCTGTGATGGCTGTCCCCCTGACGCACCGTTGCTCTCCTCCAGCAGGCTGAGGCGTTCAGGGCTGCCAGCCCCCCTATGCGAATGCTGCGTGTGCCTGCAGAGGTGAAGTGTTGCTCAAAAACAGTGTGCCAATTTTCCAAAACTACGGTTTCAAAATACTTCAGCTCTCGGAGAAATTCCAGGAAGGACCCTCAAAAAAACAACCAGGGCTGCTGGCTTCCCCTTATATGAGCAGCCTTTTTTTTTTTCGTTACACAGGTGGGTGGGGTCCACTTTCCTCCTTTTTCACAACACCTGGGAGGGACAGACACACGAGCTTTACTGCCGTGAGGATCCATGGACTGAGACAAGAAAGCATTGACAACACTGATATCGACGTGAGGTGGCTCAAAAGCCTTTTCGGGTGACGTTGGCCTCTGTCTTGAAGATGGACACCATCTAGACGCAGTGCACATTCTTCCCCGTCCACCAAGTAAACGCACAACCATGCGCTTTACACACTGGTTTGCTGCGCGGAAAAAGTAACGTTAGCTGCAGACTGCATAATTGGTTATTAGTTGATTGATTTAGATCAGCGTCTGAAGCTTGATCTTTCAAAGGTGCGTGCCATCCTGCATGCTTACAGAGGCTGAAGCACCCAATACCAGATATACACACACGGCACACTTACTTGCGGTGGCGATGGTGGTGGTGGTGATGATGGTGCGGATGAAGGTGAGAGGCTTTTAAGGGCTGTGTGTTCCTTTGCTGTTGCGGCATGCCTGACGACTGAGTGCGAGTGTGTGTCAGCACTCCTAAACCGTTATTGAATGCGACAGGCTGAGGCAGGAGGGCTCCCCATTCTGCTGGAGGAGGATAAGCCCTGTGCATACGTGTTGGTGTGTGAGCATGTGCTTGTCTGTGTGCGTATGTAAGCGTTCGAGCATCCTGTGCATTATGGACTGTATATGTGTGCATGCACGTGTTGTGCATGTGTGTGTGTGTGCTTGTGCTTGGATCTGCACAACGGCTGAGTTTCGCGCCTCAACACAGGAGGGCACCGTGTGTGTGTGTGTGTGTGTGTGCAGTGGCAAAGAAACATTGAAAGGCTGTACGCAGGACTTATATTCAAATCTTCACAGGAGATGAATGATTGGATGCACACACACTCACAAATACTGACGCATATTTAAACACACCGGCACACAGATACACGCACACATTGACACACACACAACACACACACGCAATCAAGGAACACAGGTGCGTACCCATTGGAAGGCGTGCCACAATCTGCAGCCAGAGCTGCTGTACTTCTGGGCTCACTCGCAACAGTGCCATCAGGGAGCAGGGCTCCATGTGGGCCTGCAAAGGAGCGTTGCGTGTGAGAAGGATGAGAGATTCTCACTTAACAAGTGCACCTGGGCAGTTATGGCTTTTGCGTCAGAGTTTAGGAGCAGGGTTCCAGGTGCACCTTAAAAGGGAGCGGGGAGTATGTTTGAGGGATTACCTACACACAGGCTGCGCTTCAACATACATTCACACATGTACGCACGCAAGCACAGCATCTTACGGTGAATGATGCACGCATAAGACGTGCAAGCACACACAAATTAAAAATGTAAGCGTGCTGCCACACACACAATCACTCGCCCGCCCTGGCTTTGCAACAGATTGAGTCAACGTAATAACGAGGCGACACTTAAGTTTTGCGTTGGCACAATTCAACAAACTCGACATGGGCGTCTGCAAGTACGCAAACTTGTGGCACCTGCTGCACTGTAATCGGTGTGGCTTGTGTGCTTGACTCATCGTATGACTACAACTAAAAACACCTTGGCTCATCCTATGCGACAACTAACAACACCTTGTTGGGCAATGCCTACCAGAAGGAGTCCGCGAGGCTGAAGGCCCGTGCTTCTGGGCAGAAGGATGGCTCTCATGTAAGCGTTTCTTGCTGGGATGGGGGCTGATATGCTCGAGCTCTGCCTCTGGCTCCTCTTCTTCTTGGGATAGCTCCTCCGCCAGTGTCTGCACGCACGCAACAGAAGCCAGCGTGTTTTATTACTATGGTTTTGACACCCACGTAAACACTCAATTTATCCACGAACCTCTGCTCGGAATCTCCATCAAAGTCTGAGTGTGTGAAAGAGGGAGAGAATGCTTTTATCTTAGCACCTGCCCGTTGTAGCTTCTAAGCATAAGTCACCTCTTTAAGCTCCTCTATTCCTTTTGCACCCAAGAAAGGTGGTGATGCAGTTTGTAACAAAAACAAGCTTGGAAGCTGTGTATGTGCACGTGCAAGCAAGAAGGGTCATGCAAAAAGAAATGCAATCACCCAAATGCAACGCACCAGTGCGCGCTGACGTGCCTCCCCTGCTTCTGTCAGGCTGTCCAGCACGGTTTGCCAGGGGCCTACGTTGTCCCTCAATCGCCCGGTGGACGTGCCCCCAAAGTCAGCATGCAAGCACTCAGGCGCGATGAGCTTGGACAAGTCTTTATGGAAGTTGCAGCCCAGGATCTACACGGTTTTCAGGAGCAAGGGCAAATGACACGACTAGGATAGGAAGCACACACAGACACACACAGGAGCTGCAGGCGCACGGACGATGGGATGATGCACAGCCATGCCATGCTACACAGGTAAGTTACAAGAGCATGAAGCTTGCACGGTACTCAGGTGCAAGGATCTCCAACAAAAGGCCCACCTCATAATTGACAGGCATAACAGGCCCATCGGTGCTTTGCAATGTAATCTGCCTGTAACGGCTGCATGCAAGCTCTTTGAGGGGATGATGAACCTTGAACATAGCGGAAGTGGATGCCATTTCACCCAAGGCAAAGATCGGCTTTTGAAATTCTTGCCAAACAGGCTGGTTGGTTCCCCTTCATCCGCCTCACAACACACACACACACACACACACACATCCACACCAGCACCTACACCCACACCAGCACCTACACCTACACCTACACCTACACCTACACCTACACCTACACCTACACCTACACCTACACCCACACCCACACCCTCACCCTCACCCTCACCCTCACCCTCACCCTCACCTTCACCCTCACCCACACCCTCACCCACATCCACACCCACACCCACACCCACACACTCACACACCTGAACCTTCTTCTGGGTCTCTGGTGGAAGGAAGGACTTAACAGCAGAGAACATGCCTGTGAACCTGCATAGAACCAAGGCACAGCCAGGGGGGGGTGTCACATCAGCAGCGAGTAGACGCTCAGCAACACCTTCCAAGTTCCTTGTACATGCATGTGTTCCCATTCCATAATTTAGACTAGCTGCAGTGGTATTCCAGCCTTTTTTGGACACATTAGCACATTCGCGAGTGCTGAGCCGACAGGGGCTCTGCACTCCACGCCGCTCCGAGTGAAGAGCTGAAACTGAAACGGAACGGACTGCAGCCCACTAACTAAAAACTTCAAACTGGTATTCGTCATGGAAGTTCTCAAGCTCATGCCAATCAGTGCTCCACCGAAATCACAGCAATGTCCACGGCGTCTCCCACCTCTTCATTATTAAAACAAGCGACAAAGATTTGGCTCGTTCTGAGATGACACGATGGCTGTGCGTCGTTATACCATTTCTACAATTGTGGATGCAACACGCACGGACTCACCAGTACGGCGCGTTAATGATGACCATGGCTCCTAGGGTTTCTGGGTAGTTGTTGCTGTCCACCTTGATGTAGCCTGTCAGCAGGTCCTTCACACGCATCATGTCCCTGAATATATACGCGCATCATGTCGCTGGAAATATACACACATCACGTCGCTGAAAATATACGCGCATCATGTCCCTAAATATACACGCGCATCATGTCGCTGAAAATATACACGCATCATGTCGCTGAATATATATACGCGCATCATGTCGCTGAATACACACGCGCATCATGTCCCTGAATATATACACGCATCATGTCCCTGAATACATATGCGAGGAAACCATGTCGTGAGTAGCGTGTGAGGGTGCGTGCCTTATGCTGCCCACCTTATTGCAGCCTGTCAGCAGGTTGACAGAGAAATGTATACAAAAAGTACGTGTGCCTGCGCTTTGGCAGACTTTCTCTATACCTCCTCCCTTTCCTGTCCTCACGATCTTGATCTTGCCCAATACGGCTGGACCAGACATCCTGGACCAATACTCCCACCGATTTTACGGGCAGATGTCAAAGCGCATAGGTAAAGGGTTGGCCAGCACCACGTAAACACCATGATTGACCATAATCTTGATCATCTGACTGCTAACAATACGGTTGTATACCGCGCTTAATCGGCCTGGACCCAGTTTGGCTGCTAATAATCCCCCGTATACCGTATACGGACGTATACACGCTGTATGTATGGACGTGCACACAAATGGTTTTAGCCGATTCTACGTAGTACGTTGTAGAATGTAACAGCAAAGCGCAGGTGACCGGAAGCACGAAACCAAAGGGCACGTTACCAATCCATACCTAGGCGCACGCTTCCACGAAAAGCCGAACCTCACTATCTCCATACACTCGTTGGGCTGCCCACACCGAGGAGAGCGCACGTACCTCCTAAAGAAAGCCTTTGTTGATCCCCCTTCGACAATACTCACTTCATCTTGAAGCCCCCCACGTCAATGAGCGTGAACCCCTTGGATAATACTCACTTCATCTTCATGCCCCCCACGTCAATGAGCGTGAACCCCTTCGATAATACTCACTTCATCTTCAAGCCCCCCACGTCAATGAGCGTGCACAGCTGCTCCACGTACCTGCCGCTCACGAGGCGGCAAGCGGGCAGGACTTCCAGCATGACCCGCTCATACTCCTGGGTGTGTGTGCGTGTGTGCGTGCGTGCGTGTGTGTGTGCGCGCGTGTCTGTATGAGCCAAATCGCATGCGCTCCAAAGGTGACCGCGTAAGGATCATAGGGTAGGTCCCACGGTTCTAAACTCTTAGGTTAGATTAGTAAGGAACAACCATGCTTATGCACTTATGGTCATCATCTTTAACTTTGTTATAATTACATTGCAAATCATGCAGCAGCCCAACCCAATGAAGCAGAAAAATGAGACGTGGATAGTGGCAACTGGAAATTGAGCCGTTCAAATTTGAAACAGGCAGAGACAACAGTTTTAGGATTTAGGCATCAATCAATTAAGCTTCAGGCATGAACAATAGGAGTCCAGGCGAGTTTAAGAGGGAAATTGGCCTGCCTGGAGAAGGTGCGCAGGAATAAACACAATAGGCAGCTGCTCAAATGGATCCCTGCAATGATGCTGTCCATTTGTCATTGTTCTTTGCTTGTCAATCACCCCTTACCTGGATGTGGTACAGAGTGATGCGCTCTTCTGTGGTGACGGCCTTGAGGCGGTCAAGGTCAACAGAGCCCAACTTGTATACCATGACAGGCCGCCACTGTCGGTGTGGTGCGTGCAGATGTGGGGTGGGTGTGGTGAGTGTGTGCGTGCGTGTGTGTGTGCGCGCGTGTGTGTGCGTGTTTGTGTGTGTGTGTGTGTGTGTGTGAGAGAGAGAGAGAGAGAGAGAGAGAGAGAGAGAGAGAGAGAGAGAGAGAGAGAGAGAGGGGGACGATGCAGGGTTTTGAAGAGAGCCTCTTGAGTGTGTGAAACTTGGCAAAGCAGGCAAGTCAAGCCTTAATGCTGCTGAGGCAGTACAGCTCATTTCTCTCGCAGCACACGAGCGTTGAAATTGTGCGCTCACCATTCTGTCAACTTTGTGCAGGCCGTGTGGATAGGCATCAAGGAAAGCTTCGCGCTCTGTGAAGTGGAAGTCTGTGAGGATGCGGTCCACGTTATTCATTGCCCTGAACTCCAGCATGTCCATCCACATCTGCTGTGCACTGGCGACATCCCACTGCCTGGCTTTCATGAAGCGCCGCAGCATGTGGAGGTCTGCAGTGTGTGTGTGTCGTGCCTTGTAGGTGGTGTGTTTGTATGTGCGTGTGTGTATGCGTGCACATGTGTGTGCAAGCGCTTGTGCGTGCGTGCGTGCATGTGTGCACGTGTGTGCGTGTACGTGCACTTTTATGTATGTGCGTGCGTGTGCTTATGTGAGCGTATTTGTATGTGTGTGTGTGTGTGTGTGTGTGCGTGTGTGTGTGTGCGTGTGTGTGTGTGTGTGTGTGTGTGCGCGCGTTTGAGTGTTTGACTGTCGGAGTACTTAATTAAAGCTGGACGTGATTGAATGCTTGCAGCGCCCACCGTGTTCTTCTTCTCTCCACATGCCTTGCTGCTGGAGTGACACTTGCAGGCCAGACAGCTTTGCCTATGAGTGAAAGTGACAGGAAGCTTTGACAGATGCTCACGGTCAGAAACGGCCATTGGCGTATTCTCAAGCATATGTGATGGCATTCCTTAGTACTTCTGCTCCTGTACAACATGTTGAGGTCAACCTCTGCAAGCCTAGCTAGAACACGGAATAAAACAGACCTGCTGTGTTTCTGACAATATGAGGAGAGGGTCATCGGGAAGCACATGACTCTCCATTTATGGACCAGTTTGGAAACCAGTTCCAGTTTGGAACCCAGCTCCAGTTTGGAACCCAGTTCCAGTCCCTTGAACTTCAAAACCAGCTCCAAACTTCCAGAGAGAACTCACGTAAAAATAAATATTTATATTTTTTGCTTATACATTTAGCATTTGCGAATGGCGACGACGAAGGACCTGGGCGAGCCAACTACCTATTTGACTACACACTAAATAGACAATGAGTGATGATGATGAGCTGTGCTGGGGGGACGACGATAAGGTGGGCGTCCTAGCGCAAGCTTGCACAAACACACACACACACACACACACACACACACACACACACACACACACGCACAAACACACACACACAAACACACACACAAACACACACACACACACACACAAACACACACAAACACACACACACACACATACACACACATACACACACACATACACACAC
>Ga0307951_1001112_pt1:12500-16174 | contig 16174 bp, 18 predicted proteins | sample OrgLakmetagen374_FD_201842 | JGI IMG/M metagenome (GOLD analysis project Ga0307951, IMG submission 201842) | Saline water microbial communities from Organic Lake, Antarctica - #374 | ecosystem: Environmental > Aquatic > Non-marine Saline and Alkaline > Saline | place: Antarctica... | reverse complement strand
TTTCAGCAGGTTCAGATTGCGTGCACACCATTTGAGAGTGGAGTCTTGCAAATGGCATGGTGGTTCTAGCATTTGTGATAAATATGAGTGTGGAGAAGTTCAAGATGAGAAGCATGTGCTTTTCTTCTGCAAGTGTGCTGAAGTGTGCGAGCTGCGCATGAGATACAGAGACCTTTTTGAAGGAATGTTTAAGACTCTGCATGCGTTTGCTCCTTCGAGCTCTGCATTTATTCCTTTCTAGCTTGTCATCACAGTATCACTGTTGATTTTGAGATCAATGCATTCCTGAATCAAGACTCATACAGACTCCTCAAGTTCTATTCCGGCTCGTATCCACCGAACTGCTGGAGGGGGATTTTTACACTTGTGCCAATACCAAGAGGGGCACTGAACTGGCTAAAAGAGCCCTCCTAGTATGGAACATAAAAAGCATCTGGGCCGTTGACACCCATACCTGCCAACAAAAACTGAGCTTGCCACACAAAAAGAGGCAGGAGAAACAGACACACTGGAACCACACAAAACAGGAAGGAACAGGCCAAGGGCAGCAAGTTGCTGAAGTCAAAGAGAGCAAGGGCTTAAAACTAAGCTGCCAACTAACTAAGGCACAAGCATAAAAAGGATGGTTAGCACAGCGCAGGCTGTGCCAAGAGAGTACTAACTGACGTTCGGTTGCACTCGCCTCCAAGAAATAGAGTACTTCTGCATGCTGCAGAGTACTCAGCAGTTTGTGTCAGATTTAGTTTAAAATTTCGACACTGGTTGATTTTGTGTCACCAGCCAATTGCCATCAGCCAGAGTCTTGAGCTGTAGGCCATCCTTGTAACCCGTAACCCGTAACCCGTAACCCAAGGTCTTTGAAGCAAGGGATTCTTCTGGTTGCCTAAGGTCACAAGGGACAGATCTTTCAAAAAGGACCTGTACATCTTACCCACTTTGTACAAGGTTTACAAGGAGAATGCCTTCATTCTGAGACTTACCAACAGCTTTTTTTCTCGTTCTCCATGATGCTTTCTCTTCGCGCTTCTTCAAAACAAACGTTCTCTTTCTCTATTCATTTTTCTCTTCTACATACATCAGTTTCATGTTCCCTCTAGCTTCTTTTTCAGGTGTCTTGTTCAGTCTGGCCTCTTTCTCTTCTTGAAGCTGGCTTTTTAATGCTATAGCTCAACTGCCCTCGCTGGCGGATATAGCTGTGTAACCCCTTACCCCTTACCCTTACCCCTTCAGTCAAGGCGTGCGACTGCTGGCCCGCTCATAGAGAACAATCAGCCCATGTAGTAAAAAAACTGAGTTTGATGTTGTTCTGGTGCGAAAATGTAGAACACCGCTCTTAAAAAAGAAAAAACTACGCAGGCAGTGAAAGCCACTCCCCACATTAAATAAGGAAATAGAGCCACTTTGGTACCAAGTACCGTAAAGCTCCTTCACCGCGATAAGGAAGAAAAAATCAATGGGGATCAAGAGGGTTGCAGGCTTGGCCACTGAAAGGGAAGATATTGACGCCAATGATTCATGGGCCTACCCTGCCTGTATCAATCTGAACCCAAATGAGGAAAGCCGTTTTCACTTTCAGAAAAGAGAGATTGTGGAAGTCTCAACCTGGGAGCCAGAAAAACTAAAAAACACGTGTGAAAGCTCCAAGCAGAGCCTCAATAAGTTTGAAGAGCAAATCACGGCACCAAACTTATCTCAGCCCGCACCAGATGAACACCTAAATGATCTTCCAAAACAAGGGTTCTCTGCCATCCAAGAGGGCAACAATTACCAGCCCTACAATGTCGATCTTCGGAACAAAGTTAGCTTTGACACTCAACCCACCAACCCACAGGCTGACATTACGGCCACAGGGCATTGTGAGAACTGGATCACGACCATTTATCTCATGGAGTATCAAGAAAAGATAACCCTATCCTCCCCAGATGACACTATGCTTTCTGAAGTGTACACTGACACAGTAGCCTATATTTACAACGTCGACGGAAAGTGTGAAGGTATGCTTGGCTGTTTTTAAAATATGACTGCCGCATGCCTGGCGTAACGGCTGCCCAAGCATCCTGTAGCCTCCTGCATCGCTCTGCCTGCACGGATGGCCGGTCAGGCTCGTCAGGCTCACCCTGATAGTCCTCTAGTTCCTGAACTGCCTTCTCCTCTGCTCTCTCTTTTGGCCTTTGGCTTCCATGCTTGATGGAAGGTGCTTGATATCTGTAATCACGGTTACTGGGCTTACGGACACCATATTGGTTTGCCGGTGGCAACTCGCTTGCTCCTCTTTGATGTTTACTCTTAAAATGCTTTTTAGCACACACACTCACATGCTTACAGCCAAAACACGACTGGAGGGGAGGCAGGCATATTTCATGCTCTTACACATGAATAGCTGGACCTGTTGACCCCTTATTATGCGAGCAACAAAGAATGGATTGGATCTGAGTACCCTGGAATTTGAACCCCCATTTCAAAAAAATCAAATTAGTGGGCTTTTCAGCTTACTGCCAAAACAAGATAAAGTTTTCTGCAACGTTAGAAAATGTGTTCTGCAATGCAACAAGATTAAGTTTTCTGTTCTGAAACGTGAATAGCTGGACTTGCTGATCTCTTATTATGTGAGCAACAAAGAATCGACTGGATCTGAGTACCCTGGAATTTAATCCCCCTTTCATCTACCCAAATTAGTGGGCTTTTCAGCGCATGCTTACAGCCAAGCAGCATCTGCCTCCAACGTAGGTAATTGTACACGGACAAAACATGCCTGAGTGTTCAAGCAAGTCCTACCTTGCATTGGTTCCGTTTGCAGACAAAGAGCTTTGCCTACAGACCTGCATGCATGTGTGTGTATGTGTGTGTGCGTGTGTGTGTGAGTGTGTGTGTGTGTGTGTGTGTGTGTGTGTGTGTGTACACGTGTGCACGTGCGAGTGTGTGTGTTCGTGCATGTGTGTATGTGTGCGTGTGTGCGAGCGTGCGTGCGTGCGTGTGCATGTGTGCGTTTGTGTGTGTGTGTGTGTACACGTGCGTGCGTGCGTGTGTGTGCGTGTGCGTGCGTGTGTGTGTGTGTGTGTGCATGCGAGCATGCGTGCACATGTGCGTGTGTGTTTGGGGGGGGAGGGATGCATCAGTGTCATCACATGAGGGACTGAGGGTATTTACTGCCACCAATCTGCATAAACTTGGGTTGCAGAGGGAGGCCGAGTCCGCGTTGCATTCTATAATAATGAATTCAATAGATCGAAATTTTAATAGATGCATTCTATAAATGAATTTATTTTCTGACTTTTGCTTTAGTCCCGGTGATTTTGGGTCAGGTTTGGAGGGTGGTCAAAATATTCAGCTGAAGAGCGCAGGTGACTGAGCAGGAGGTGAATCACAAGACTCTCAAAGAGGGAATTATTTGGAGCAGAACCGGAGTTTATCCTTTTCACGGCAAGTTAAAGGCCTCCACCTTGCAGGGAAATCGGTCATCCTTACACCAGCGGGGTTACCTGCCATGACTGCCATAGATGTCGCCATAAAAATAGGACCAACCCACCATTAAAGCAAATTTGCTTTGCATCACACATAAATAATATATAAATATGAATCGAGCGTCTGGAATGGATCCATTTTAGCCCTGACCAATCGGACAAAGTTAAAGGACTCATGTTTGGCGCCAGCATGAGAAGGACAGGCACCTTAAA
>Ga0307951_1001112_pt1:0-10000 | contig 16174 bp, 18 predicted proteins | sample OrgLakmetagen374_FD_201842 | JGI IMG/M metagenome (GOLD analysis project Ga0307951, IMG submission 201842) | Saline water microbial communities from Organic Lake, Antarctica - #374 | ecosystem: Environmental > Aquatic > Non-marine Saline and Alkaline > Saline | place: Antarctica: Organic... | reverse complement strand
TACCGAGGCTATCGGAACCTGTTTGTATTCCTTGGCTTCATGGCACTGTTCATGGCCATCCTCTTCACCCAGCGACAGGCCAATGCTTCGCATCAGGTGAGCCACGCCTAGGCTCTTTCTACACCTGTTCAACCTTCAGCTTTACAAAATTGGAGACACCTGAACTTCAAATGTAAGCTGCCTCCAAACAGAAATCCTCAAGCCATATGATTCTCTGATGAGAACTGCCCGGTGAACTCTGCCTTCCTTTGCATCAGTGTTAGGTGTCTAAAAGACCTCTGTGCACGTGCGTTATGTGTTCAGGTACATCGCACCCTGGCTGACGTGCTGGTGCCAGGAGGCAAGGTCATGGGCAGCGTGAATGAACTGTATTCCTGGCTACGAGGAATATTTGAGGTAACGTTGTTTCTTGTGTGTTATCTGATGCCATGGCTACTCTCATGCTTAATGCTAGAAGTCTAAACTGCAAAGCACGGCGACCGTTTTGAGGATGTTCAGCTGTTGTGCTTGCGTCTCCACCGCTGCTCTCCTGCTCTTGCGCAATCATTTTTAAACTGATTTTAGCTAGACTCATTCCCTTATGTGGCATAACAATCCTTTCCCTTTTGCAGGAAATTTGGGTGGATCCAGCGTGTGGTGATGGCGTCTGTGAATCACCGTACGAGTTTGCCGAGTACTCCCGGTTTGGCTGCCGTGCAGATTGTGGTCTTCTCAAGGACATTCATAACCTGACCAGAATCCGTATTGCCATCAATCACGACTTCAAACACCCTTCCAACTCCATCCCTGCTGCGGTGAGAGACTCTTTTTAAGCTATCCGTTCAAATTATTTCCCACCAATTTTTCTTTGTACATGACTTGCAAGTGGTCAATCAAGGCCATGGGAGCCCCAAATGCAACACTTGCTCTTTTCGTGCCTCACTCCTCGACCTGTCTATGTTCAGATGTTTCCTTTATGCAACTTCTTCCTCTTACCTTGAAAGCGTGTTCTGGACATCTTGTGTGATCATTACTTTGCATCAAATTCAGCAGTAGGGTTGTACCATGACAAGATTTGTCATGGCAGCCTAGGCCTTTCTGTATCAGGCATCCCTCTCTCAAAGTGCCCCACCGCATGCTAATCACCCCTCCAGGAGCTGCTGCAGCAAGCATCTTGGAATCTGTGCCCCAAACAAGGCTCCGTGCCTTCATTTTCCACCGGCTGCTATTTTGAGGAGGATAACACCTTCAACAGCCTGTCTGGCTCCTACTCTGAAATCATTGATGACCTGCCTGACGGAGACTGGACCCTCGTCATGCGTCGCGACATCTTCAGAAAGACACGTGGAAGTATCATGGATTACGACCAGGTACAAATCGATGCATGATCAAGCCACATTGAGTGGCAAAAGGGAGGCAGCTGAGGCCAGGTAACGGAATGTGACGAGGAATGGCACTCTTGGCAGGAAGCCACCAGTAGCAAACCTCCTTGCTCACTCTTTTTGCTGCAAGGTTCTGTGACGTCTCGTACAGGCGTCGCGATTCGACTGCCATTGACTGTGGTCAATTATTGTGCGTGTGCACATGCAAACGTGCACTCATTCCTCCCACACTGAGCTCACACTCGTGTGACCCTTCCACATTCACAATTACACGTATACCCATGCCCTCTCACCTCATTACCACTCGCATTGCAGATTGTCGGTGTGTCCTATTACTACCGCATATACATAGCAGCTGTGACAGCGATGGCAGAGCAGCAGACTGAGCTCAACATCCTGGACATTGCCAAGAAATTCGTCGGCCCCCGTCCCAATACACGGCGAAGCTTGCTAAATAGCCACAACGGGGAGATCAAGAACGGAGAGGTCATCCAAGCGTTTGAGCCTGATTTTTATGAATGGGTGGAAAAAGAAATCAGACTCACGGATGCAATTGCTAAAGACCAAGTTCCGAGAGAGTACTACTTTGATTCCTTTCTTAACGCCACCTGTGGCTGTTGGGACGTTGAAGTGGAGGTTGGCAACACCACCACCACCTTTGGTAGTGCCAGGGAAGAGGAGGATGTGCCCATACTGCTGCAACCCTTTGCCCTGGGCTTCAACTCCATCAGCGACAAGGAAGACCTACAGAGCAGAGGCATCTGCCCGGCTGCTCCCGGTGACATGGTGCTGTACGAGGCTGTGGATGCGCCTTGGGAGCTTCAGGACGACGGGACCTATGCGCCAGCAAGGGTGAGGCTGAATGCATCTGTGTGTGTTGCTGTGTTCTAGGGGTTGCAAACTGAACGAGAAACCAAGCTGTGAGCTTTGATGGTTTGAGGTTTCGTGCGCATGCAACGTGAAATGCTGAGTTTGTAAAAAGTCTGTCCCCAGCTTGGCTGAACGTCTCTCTAGTTTCCTGCATGCCCGACTTCCTGCAATGTGTACGTGTCCTGTTAGTACACCTAGACCGTAGCCAAAATAATTGGCAATTAGAGGTGATGTGTGACCAGCCAAGTTATTGCTGTCCTAGCAATTGAGCCTCGTTAAGCTGCTGCAACATTTATTGCAAGGACAGGTGCGGTGCTGTAGTGGGCAGGCAGGGGGCATCCTTTCAAGGACAGAACGCATATTCAGGTATTACACAATTTTAAACCCTGTGCAGGCAACTCTTTATTAGTTTATCGATCTCCTGTAATACCCGCAACCTGGGTATGGGACAGGTGCTTCATATAGTCTGCCTGTCCCTGGTTTGTCTGAAGCAGTGCCACTTACAGATCCCTATCCAGGGGTCAGTAAGGAAAACAATTCAGCCACTGTCAAAAGCAGAATCGTTTCCCGTTCCCGCTTGATCCAGTCCACAAGCCCTGTATCACAATATATTTGCCACACGGTCTTACAATTTGTCATAGTTTGGATGGTGACGAGTCACTTATGTGTAGTTTGCCCGTGGAAGTCCATCTGTGGGGAAGAAAATCCTGTTAGACTTTCCACTCATACTTTTTGCTCCATGCACAGGCAAATGTCGACTTGACCAAGCAAGAGGTTGTAGACAAAAGCAACATGACAAGGGTCTGCACAGCCATGAACGAATTGGGCATGGTTTGGCGGAAGAAGCATGTCGGCTTACTGCAAAAAATCCTGATTCAAGACCGCCTTGGTGATCAGCGCTCAACAGGTGGGGGTCTGTGCAGTGGAAGGGGGAAGAAGAACTCTCTTGAGCTGTCTTGTAGGGTGGTGTCATGAGCAAAGAGAATTTGAAGGTTGCATCAACTCAGACTCCAGCTTCGCTCAGAAACGTTTGTCAGAACCGCTCAGGAGCGTTTGTCAGAACCGTATGGTACTTATATCACCGGCTGACACAAAGAATTTTGACCCGCTCGTGGTGTGTTGAGACAAATAAAATAAAGACACCTCGCGGAGTTTGCATTGGCGCAAAGTAACTGGTTTGTTGGAGGTCCTAGGTCCACATCATAATTTAAAACATCCCATAGATACTAATTTGCTCAAAAAAAAGCGATTTCCCCCATTTTTTCTTGCCAAGTGCACTCAATGACACAGCAAAATCTGCTTTTGTATACATATGCAGGCAAAATTGAGGCTCGGAACACATTACGCAACTCACTGCGTAAGGGCATTGAGTCCAACCAGCGAGAGCTGTTTGAGCCCATCTTCATGAATCCCAACGGCGGCTTGGTATTCGGCAATGATAGTACAAGGAAAGGTACGTTCCCAGGCAGAGTCATGGGAGGGGAATGCCAAACTGGTCATTTCCTCTCACACACATACCCACACATAGGCCTGTGCACTTACGCCATAAAGTTGGATTTTGGACCGTAATTACGGTAACAACTGGAATTATCCCTTCACAGTCCAAAGCACGGTCGGCCAAAATTTGGGTGTCAGACCGTACAAGACGGTGCCACCGTACAGCACGATTTTGGACCGCAATTTGGCTGTTGGCTCCTATTTCGGCCCAAGACATTTCTAATTCTTTTTGCAGCGATTAATGGTTTAAACATACTATAAATTAGGAAGTCAGTACTGTGTCCGGCTTTAATTTTCCATGCAATTCCCTGCTGGGCCCTTCTTCCAAGCTGATGCAGCCCCAATTCTGCCTCAGGGGGTCAGGGAAGCATTTCTGTGGCGTCAGCACGTAGGAGGAGCATGCTGGAGGTGCAAAATGGGAGGTTTTGGGGTGGAGAGGCCTTTCTGAGGCCATATTTGCTCTGGCAGTGCCAGCTTGGCACCGTACCGTACACCGCACAACTAAAATTATCAAAAAATAAATATGCCAAAATTGTAATTACGCTGTTGGTTTAAAAGTTACAGTACGCACAGTAAAAAGCGTACCGTACCATACAGTGCACAGGCCTGCTCTCACACGCATGCACATTCACAAATACATACATACACACACGCATGCACACATGATTACACACACCGTCCCTCCTTCAGACAACCCCCCCTACATGCCTAAGGCCAGTCTTGGCGCCCTGCAGCGGCAGTTTGTACGTGGAATCTTCGACAGTTCCTCTCCAGCCAGGTGTGCTTGTGTGCAATGCAGGCTTGCATCTGCTGAGCGTGCGCATGTGTGCAATTTGCATGTTTAGTACGAATGCACTTGCTCAGGTTCATACACGCAAATTCACACACATAACACACATTCACATGCTTATTTGTGCTTTTGTTGCAGCCTGAATCTTTCTCGCCGAGCCATATATGATAATGCGCCTTCCATTCTTGAAATGCTGGATCGTGCTGATGAGCGCATCAAAGAAATTAAGGAGCAGCAGCTCCAGATGCTGGACATAAATGTGCCAGCTGACCTTAATAGCCCTTACCCCCCAAATTTGAAGGTAAGGAAGAGTTGGCTCGCTGAAACCAGTGTACACTTAGCTTGTCGCTCTCTGGTCACTGTTTTGTCGACAAGCATGTTCGATATCAGCTCCTGCAGCTGAAGATCCTTATGAAGCTTTTCAGCTGTCTTACTTTTGTAGGGGCATGCATGTTACTGTAGCGCTAATCTCCCAAGATCTGAACATGCTATTTGGAATGTTTGCTTAATCCATACACCAATCCTAGGGTCATGCTGGCCAGTTTTGCCTCATGGATGCAGGTTTTGGTTTTGGCCAACTTATGTCTGTTGGCTTACGCAGGTGTACGAGGTGGTCGTGGGCTTTGCCAAGGCTTTGGATCTGAATATATTTGGTTCTAGATGCGATGCGACCTCAAACGGCTTTAAGCCCTGCATGGAATTCGATTTGGTAGGTCCCTCAGGATTGAAGAGGGCGTGGTGACCAGGTAACATGTGCATAGCTAAGCCTATTGGGGAAGGCATTGGCCGTAAGGTACTGGTTCCTTATCCAGCAGTAAGGGAGTGTGTCTTTATCCAGCAAATTAAGATAATTTTCATTGAGGCCAGTTGGAGCCCAAAAGTTGGCAGGTTGAATGCTGTGTGTGTAAGATGTGGGATCCTCCAAACCTATTCCCCATCAGGGGGGGTCATTCTTACTCACGGCTTAAGCGCCTTCGCTACTTTGGTACTCAGCAAAGTGTTGTACTTCCCAATCATTCATGTCTGAAGTGGCAGTTTGGTGGCCATATGCCTCACAAATTGTGGCGTGCTGCAACTTACTACAGAAACCCAGCTTTGCCAGATCAACCAGTGGCTCATGTTCGATTTTCACATTTGCAACGCTCAAGTATTGTCAACTGGACTGTGAGTCATCAAATGGTATGAGGTCAGAAGACAGAGTAGGTGGGTTGGGTTAAAATTGAAATAAGTTCTTATGGGGAAACCAAAAGGGCGCTAAGAAGGCCGTTCTTCAACTTCTTTCAAACACATGCTTATTTTTATCCTTTTGAAGAGTTATGTTGTTTTTGGGCGGAAACATGCCCTGATGTTGGCTTAATGCCCCAAAGTGGGTAAATTACCTGCCAGATATGCAGCCATGTAAGCTTTGGGACCCACAAGGCCCACGGCATACCTATCAATCTGCACACGTGAACTGAGGTCATCTGCTTCCCAATTTTTGCATGTTAAAGGAGTCAGGGGGGCCGTCCCCCTCGAATACCTTGTGCTCTGTATGATGCTCTCATGTCCACGCTGATTATTAAAACTTGGTAAGCATGCTGTAAAGTGGCACAGTCCCTCTGTAATTGCTTTGATAGAGCTCTCATCATCTGCCCTACCCCTGGATTTGTGCCGCAGGGAGGGAACCGTGGCGTTGTGGTGATCTCCAACGACACCGTCCCCGAAGCAAACCATGATGACCTGAGCTCCATTGGCGCAAGTGATTCACTCAGCAGCAGCACCTCCTCCTTGTTCCCGGATGGTGATTCTGATGCCGATGTCAGCAGTGGCGGTGGCTTCAGCACCAGCACCATCAACAGCAACCTAGGCATAGAGTCTCTCAAGATGGAGGCCAACTATTATGACAGCAAGGAGTCAAAAGTACTTGTCAAAGGCCTCAGAACAGCCTACAAACGTGTGTCTTGGGACGGGGGGGAGGACGCGTACCTGCGGCTGAGGCTAGACAAAGACGATGCAATGCACCCTGAAGGACGTGGTCCCGGGTACAGCGGCCAATGTGTGGATGAGGTCAGCCAGGGGTCTTACTCCCAGTCTACGCTCAACTTGACGTGCACAGACACAGATCCAGTTGACTTTAAGCAGCCTTTTGTGTGCACCAACAGCCAGGGCCCTGTGGAGGGCCAGCTTGATAACGAGGAATACCGAAAGCAGTGCGAGATGCCATGCACGCGCAAAAAGGACTGCTCCAAGCTGTGTGCATGCGAGAAAAACTGTGATCAGGAGAAGCGTGGGGGCTACTGCGAGTGTGACGCCTGTCGGGACCTGGAAATAGATGCTACAGTGGACAAAAAATATGAAGAACTGGTGGAGGGTGACACGACCTTGGTGGGTGGTTGCTTAGAGAGATGGGCGTTTGCTGGTGGTGGTGATTTGCTACAGGCACATGCTGTTTAATTCAGATCAGAGGAAAAGAAATTGCTTTTTTGTGCACAAGCCTACAAACTCTTCCCCACGTGCCTCAAGCTTGCTGGACAGTGAATGAGACGTGACATGCATATCAGCTTTGCTATTGTTTCGCTCTACCATCTCAGGCTGCAAAGACAAAGGTCGATATTGTGATGGATCTATACCGAAGGGAGAACTCTGTAGATGAACCCTCCCGTCGCTCCCTATTGCAAGACACCTCAGAGCTGCTGGAGCAGATCAGTGTCATCAGGGGACGGCAGCAGAGTATCACAGATGACATGAAGTCTCTTACGGTGAGAGACATTTTCTTATTACCTTGCATCCTCCGTGCTGCTTGGTTACAAAAAGCACTTTTAACTTGTAAAGCCTGCTGATTCTTGAATTCTTGTGGAAATGGTGATGCCAGCTACTCTGACAAGATTGGACCAGCCCCAGGCCCCGGCATCTGCAATTGAGATCGCTTTTGGGTTGCTTGCTCCACATACAGGCACAAGTGGACATCTCCAACCAGTTGGCCACAGAGCGTGCTGACGATAACGAAGTGATTGACATCATCAGACAGATCCGTCAGGACATCAACTCCGGTCAAAACCGCGTGGAGAGCCGCCTCGATGAAATCTTGGGACGACAGAGTCGGTGAGTGTGTTTACCCTCACTGCTACCAGCTGCGTGTGGCACGGCACAGAAGTGAAACCAAGGTTATGGCCTTATCCTTACTTCTTAGTGACCAGATATTTAAGGTAAGGTTACATCGCTATATATGCCTCAGGGGCATCTGAGCGGAAGATTGGAGAAAAGCCTGTAACCACACGTAGCTAAATAAAAGGGGAAGCGTCTATGACAAGCAAGAGAAAGCGACGGAAAAAAGTTTGGTGAAGAAAAAGAGAGTCAAATATGGCTTAAGAACTAGCAGAAAAAGGTTTGGACCAGATATTTAAGGTCTTGAATAAAACAAGGGGTCTTCCTTTCCTTGGTTAAGACCACTCTACCCAATGCCACGCGCAAACACACGTCAACGCACACGTGATTGTATGCAGGTCTCTGGAGGTAGCTGAGCGCTCCACAGCTGCTCTGGATTCCATTCGTGGTCTAGCAGAGCGCCAAGCTGAGGCCACGACCTCCCTACAGTCTACCGTAGATTCGCAGCTCAAAGCTATTAGAGCTTCCATTGACTCCGGCTCAAATACTGCACAAGAGGCCCTGTTTAGATGGAAGGACGTGCGGCGTGATAAGCTTGTTGCGACGCGCAAGAACGACCTGGCTACCACAGCAATCAACAGGCTGCCCTTGGCAGTAAGTTCTGGTTGCAAATGGAGGAAAGTGGGGGAACAGAACCAATTTTATATGTGGCATAGCTGCTAGGTTGTACCAATAAGCTATTCTTAATTGTATTTCTGACAACTCGTACCACACAGGCAACTAGGCTGAAACGGCTCATCTCTAAGCACGCCGCAAAGCTTGCTTGCCCCATGCTTGCTTGCCCCCTTAGATACACGCCGCAAAGCTTGCTTGCCCCATGCTTGCTTGCCCCCTTAGATAGCGAGATACAGCGTGCCTCTGACACGGTGAACACCCTTCAGAAGCTGTCAGCTTGAACACGTTGCACTTCAGTATATTTTATCAGTCTCTCGGACTGACTGAGATAAAGTCATCCCGTATTGTTGCGCGCAGGAGTACCACATTAAGCTTGACAATGGAAATAGAAGACAAGAAAAACAAGCTCGTGAACGTAACGTAGGCCTTACAAACCGTGTCATCTCGGGATTGCTGCTGCATCAGGTATGCCTTACAGCTTAAGGCTAAAACCCTAAGAGGAAATCAACCCGTCCCTGTTCTGGATTTAAAGTAAACAAGCTTACCGAGCAGGGCTTGAAAACTTGCAAACATGGGGCTTCTTTCTTTTTTACCCAGTGGAAGCACAGTTATGTGCATTTACAATACCCTGGAGTGTGTGGGGGGAATACTGAGCTAGTCTCCATTGCAATGGCATGGTTAAAACGTGCCTATCAAACTGCTGGAGTCTGTCGAGCTCCTTGTCTGTCAAAGTGGGAGCATTTAATATCTCCATGTTAAGTCCTTGTCTCTTGTCTCCTCCCTAGATCCCATTCATAACTACTACGACTTATTAGTTGTATAGTGATCGGCTCAGGATCGTACCAAAAAAGATGTTTGGTACTAGTGCCTGCAAAAATCAGAAAACCCGATTGGCTTAGGTAAAAAAACAGTTTTTTGAAGGCTATTTTGTGACAATAAAACTTGATGATTTGCTTCAAAACCTACTGCTACTGAAGGGCTACGTATATTCAAGGTGACCTGTGAAGCTACATACTGGCAGGCTGCATATTTTAAAGGTGCCCATCCTCATGGCCAGCTTCTCAAAGCAATTGAGCAGCATTATTGAAACAGTATGGCAGCCATGATCCTTTGGCATACCCAACTTTCAAAATAATGGGCTCATACCAGGGATGTGTCATACGGCGTATTCGTATAATACGCCGTATCGTATTTAACACGTATTTTATCGTATTAAACTTATTATGCCGTATTATACGAATGCAAAATTTGCCTTTTTGCCGTTTTTTGGCCTTTTTTACAAATTCCGCCCCAACAACGGCCTTACAGTGAGCTCTCAATGCTATGATATAGGTCGCCCCCGTGGAAAACCCACCCTACCAATCTCACTTAGTTCTCCACCCAATTCAAAGCCCCCTATACCTCATCTGAATGCTAAATACCGTACTAACGCGTGACCAATGCGCACTCTGACTTTTCATGAATTGTTTGAGTGCATTGCGCGAGGTTTGTGCACCCCTTTCAGTGGGAAAGTTTGCCATTGCGCACCCCCAATTGCGCAGCAATTGAGGTGCGCAGAGCTTTCTCAGGGGCATTGCGCAGACCCCATTGCACAGACCCCCGGCAGCAAGCTTGCATGGCTTTGAATTACAGGTACCAGCATTGCGCGGGTACTTGAGCATTGCGCAACCCACAATGAGCTAGTACATTGTTACAGCCACTACTGAGGTCATGTAAGGAAAGA
>Ga0307951_1001109_pt1 | contig 16185 bp, 12 predicted proteins | sample OrgLakmetagen374_FD_201842 | JGI IMG/M metagenome (GOLD analysis project Ga0307951, IMG submission 201842) | Saline water microbial communities from Organic Lake, Antarctica - #374 | ecosystem: Environmental > Aquatic > Non-marine Saline and Alkaline > Saline | place: Antarctica: Organic Lake... | reverse complement strand
TGTAAGGTTAGCATTTTCCAGTTGCGTCACAGCCCTTTTTTTACTTGGTTTGTTTTGAGGTTTACCTCGTTCTCATAGGTTGAGCAGCCATTCCAGGTTGAATGCCTTTGTAATCCAAACTAAACTATACTAAACTTAGACCTTCAGGAAGACAGTGCAGATTCGCAAGCTTACCTGGAAGCGCTTGGGGATGACGCCAAGCATGTAAATTGTGTCGAGCACCTGGGGGAGAGGCAGGCGATCGTGCGATTGTTAAGGTCAGAGAGGTCGTATCAGGGAGGGGCAAGGTAGACATAGGCAAAAGAATCCCTCAAAGCGGGCAGTAAGGTACTGGCTCTCAGCTTCGGCTCAGGTTCCTCACCTGGTCGTAGAGCGTGCCATCTGCGCCAACGAGGGCCACACCGGCATTCTTTTGTGTGCTCCAAGCGTCGGCCTGGACGGTTGCCGCGACGTGCTGCAGCTCTTCTGCGGTCGCTGCCCTCTTCCAAAACCTGCGCAGAAGTGCGGTTGGACAAAGAAAACGTTTAGTGGCCAAACGTGGGCAGTACCGAGAGGAGGGATACATGGTTCGGGGACTGTACACAGACTCAGGGTCATACCAGGCAAGGTGCAAGTGCAAAGGAGGGGGGACGAGACGGGAAACACTAGAATGTTTTATACGCCCGACGCACTCTCTCTGGAGTCCGCCGCCTGCAACACCTCCTCCTACCTCTCAATCACGGTCTTGATGTCTCTCTTGGGGCCGATGCGGGGGAACCCTGCCGCGCGCGCGGGAGGAGGAGAAGGTTGTGAGGTGACAGCTCAAGAAAAGCAGTGCATACGCTCTTGGATCGGCAAGCAAGGACTGCACAAACGGGAGAGCCAGCCCCAGGGGACGGGTATGCGACACACAATGGACTCATGCAGAGGGCCTGTCAGGACTACGACCGGCGGCAAGTGGGGACACCAAGCGTACCAATTGTGGATGTGTGCAGGGCAGACATGGCGACGGATGTGTGGTTGTAGGGTGACAGCGGAGGGAGATTGAAGAATTGATTAATAATGTCGAGCGTGCTGCGGTTGGAGTTGCGGTTGGAGTTGCGGTTGGGACCCCAAGAAAAAAGTCAACAACAACAAATTGAACCAGCTACAAAATGCCGAAAACGCTCGAATTTTGTCCCTGCCTGTTTGAACCAGCACAAGAATCCCAACTTTGACCCTGGTCCCGGTGGCTAAGCCCTCTGAGGTTCTATAGAGATTGGATAGAAAATCACGGGAGTCTGTGGGACCCTATATCCTTGGTCAAAGGTGAGTCAACGTGCATGCGCACACGCACATGAGCGCACACGCACACACACACACACACGCACACACACACACACACACACTCACACACACACATACACACACACATACACACACACAGCAACAACATACACACACACACACACACACACACACACCACAACATACAGACATCACAGAAAAACGTTAATAACACACACAAATAATCGCACACACAAAGCACACATGTGCTTGCGCGCACATGCGCGCGAACACACACACACACACACGCACACACACAGATACATACACACACGATATACACAAATTAGTGCTCACAATTAGGCAATCACGCGCCTACCACAAACACGCATTATTACACACACAAACACACACATGACACACATCCACATTTAGGTACAACATTTGACCGCATACAACACCACAGAACCAGTACAGCATGTGCGACTCGCACTTTAACCTTGTATGGATCATTGAAAGTACGTGCAAACTCTCACTCGATTCACAGGACTTCGCCAGTTATTGAGAGGATCCCTTTCAGAAGTCGATGAGCAGGCCGTACTGTTACCGGGAGCCGGAGGAGCAATGCGGCAACTGCAAAGTGCTGCAGGTAAAGTCATCCTTCTCATACAGCAAGCAGACCTTAGTTGAGCTGCGCATTTTGCTGACTTTAGGCTACATTTACCTGCAGCTTGTCAAAAAGCAGCTTGAGCACGAATCAGCAAAGGGCCATGACTACAGAGAAAAGCTGCGTGACACTCGTACTGAATTGACCAGCAAGGACCGCCAGCTAGAGGTGGCCCGTCGTATGCTAGCCAAAGTAAACGCAGAGAAATCAAACCTTGAGGTAATGGGTAGTACGCAGTTCGTTTATTTGTAGGCTGCCATGATTAGGTTTATGCGCAGTCATAGCCTTCATACATACGCTGGTGCATATTTTTGCAGTTGGCATTTCTCTAAGTAAATCAGAATGGAGCAAGCAGGCAGCGTTACTGCAGTTTCAAAAACCTCCTGAGCACATTGCTGACTCCATCCCGCACAGGATTTGCGTTACAATGATATAAAGCACACGCAGCAAACAAACTCAACACAAACTTGTAACGCCAACATCCAACTGCTCTCGACTTACCCGTCTTGTAGATTAACGCAGACAACGACCGTGCCGCTTTCCGCAAACTTGAGGCACGCTTGTCCATCGGTAAAGAGGGGCCAGACCTGCAGGCCAAGTGTGCCAAATACAAGCACAGGGTGAGGTGCAGCTTGCCACTGAACGGCATAGTTCCAGCAATTGCAACTTGTCGATTAAAGGCTAGCTGAAAATGCTTCAGCACATGACAGCATGGTCGGCTGCGTCATGGCTACGTCTGTTCATAAATTTATATACCAAATGACGCATAGCATCAAGCACGCCTGTAATCGCAGGTTTTTGAGCTGAAGCAAGGGCTAGAGGATGCCGAGGCAAGGCTGCTCATGGCCGAAGAAGCAAATCTGGTGCAATCACGAGAGGTATATTGTGCGATAGTTACCAAATCATAATCCAGGCCTACAGGTTCGGCAGGAAATTTCACATATACGACCAAAGCATCTACTCTGCGTCCGTGCTGCCCTTTATGTTGTGATGTAAACAAGAGCTGTACTGTGACAAAAAGTTTGATTGATCTGGATCTGAGCGGCTGAACTCTACCAGACTGGGCCCCCCCCTTGCTGATTAGGGCTAAAGGCCCTGCAGGGTTGTGCGGGGAGGGCAAACACATGTATTGTAGAAGTGTGGGAATACTTCTGGATTTTGGGGTGCGGGATGGATCCGCTAAGGTACGATATGTATCATATATAGGGTGGGTGGTTCAGGGATGGTAGTCAAAATTTTCTGTTTAAAACTGTGTATAAAGGTCAGGAAACCCCCCCCGCTCCCCAGCCCTAGCTGACCCTCCCCTCCCAGCCCCAGCTGAAAGGCTGACAGAGGAGCAGCTGTTGCAGACAGTGTGCACACCAGGTCTAGCACCCGAGGAGCCCGCAGCTATGGAGGGGGAAGGGTGGCAGACGCTCAACGGGGCTTGTTATATATAGAGCACAGGAACGTGAGCATGCAAGTTGAGCATGCAAGAACACAGGAACGTGAGCATGCAAGTTGTAAGCAGCCTTGGGGTCAACATAAATTTGCGGCCCTGAATTTAGGTCTCTGTCATCCCAAGCCTCCAAAAGTTCCTTTGCGAGGAGGTGGTTTATTTTCACTGAATATGCTCTAGGGGGTTGGCTGCTGCTTTTTGTAAATGTTTATTTTTCTTGGTTGTGAGTCCATGTACATATGTACATACAGTAACCGTTGTGACAAAATGTCACGCCGCAATAATGCAGTTTTTGGGGGGATAGGTCAGCTCACCCACCTCCAATATAAATAAATACATGAGAGGGTGCAGGTTGCAGGTTACTACGATTTGGGTTTTATAATGAGTCGGTCCATGAGTGGGAAAGAGCTCCTGTGGTGCGTGTCCAGACAGGGATGGCCAGCTTCTGCAAGGCACCTCTGAGTGGCTTGGTGCCTTTCTAGTCTCTTGGTGCAGCCTTGAGGGCGTTTTGCCCCTGCAGATTGGTGCGGCAAGCACTTAAATATTGAGAGGGGTGCAGATTGGTGCGGACAGGGTGAAAATAACTCTTTTTTGAGGGGTGCGAATGAGTACATGTCATTACGGTAATTAGAAAGATTGCGCTTGATTTCGTGACATTTTGGTGAAGTTTGGGGAAATTGTACAAATCCACCCCAGAATGGCCAAACTCGGCAAGTTCATGACCAATCCTTATAATTGTGAGAATTTAAACGCTCTGAGAAGATAAAATTGTACTGGGATAACGTCATGCTGGTGGCAAGACCAAATAATGGCCGGTTGCAGGTTTAAACAAAGGTTTGAAGTTCACCCACATCCACTCCATCCCCCTCCCCTACACACACACATACACCTTCTCAAGCCTATGCATAAGCGTAAGGCCATAGTAAGCCCTATATCACTCCTAAATTGGTGGTGTGGAGTAAAAATGAAGCGTCAGATTCCCAGCATGAGCGTGTGTGTGTTATCTGGTTGTAGAAAAGGGGTAAGGTAAGTCTTCTACTTGTGACTCGTTGGGGGTTTACCTCAAAGGGCTACTGTGAAGGACCTACCTGAGTGCATCATTTTACAAGGTCAACGATGTTGCACGCTGGGGCAGAACAGGTGCAATATTTATTGAGATGGAACAGCGTACAGGTGCATTCAAAAAGTTCCAAACTATGGTGCAGCCTGGCAGTTACTGAACTTACAAGGTTTACAAGGTTTACTGAACTCACTCGTCCAACTATTTGCACGCTGACACAGGTGCACGTGCTCAAAGGGGCTTTGGGATTGAGGAATGACACCCAGAACTATACCTTAGACAACCAGGCTCAGCTCCTGCACACAGTTGCTCAGGTATGAGCAATTTGTAAACGCTTCTCTTGCCCAGGCGTTATGCCTCTCATAGGACCCGATTTTACCCATGCATTCAAGTCTTGATCTCACTCTTACCCTGTTGTGCGTTGGAAATTGAGGCATGTGTACCTGCACATCTGCTCGTTTGCAACTGGAGCCACTGAGAGCGTCAGAAGGCAGTCCAATTGACGACTTGTGCACTGTGTTCCAAGTGTAAAGGCTGCGCCAAGGCCTAAGCTTGTTTTCCTCACCATCTCGTAGTGTCAGGAGGAGAGTGCCTCGTTAGCCCTGGCCTTGGCAGGCAAAGAGCGCATGGTGGCAGAGCTGAGCCATGCTCTACGTGAATCCAAAGGTGTGCGTTGGCTTGTGTCCTCAGTTGAACCAGTGCTTCAGTCCTGTAACGACAAGAATACTCTAACCTTCAGCAAACATATATTCGGGTGCATTAGCCATTACAATGCAAAAGCCAAGAGTAGCTATATCCATACACCTTATATGACTGTTCAAACACAACTTCCCTGCCAAGTCATCCGTTCAGACACCCACCACTCTTGTAGGTGCTTTCAAGATGCATGCAAAGGGCAGTCAAGCCTCCCCTGCCTTACGTAAATACGGGCATTGTCACTTTTCCAGGTTCTCTGTTCTACTTGTAGGTGAAGTCGAGCGCCTGCTGTGCGTGCGCGTAGACATGGAGGCGCGTGTGGAAGAGCTGAAACGCAATGCAAATGATGCGGTTGCCTTGGCTGAGGAAAATCAGATGGAGGCAGAGGGAGCAAAAGCACAGGCTAAAAGTGCGCGCACGGCTGAAGAAGAGGTGGGTGTGCGAGCCGACATCTCATGCACTCACCCCTTGTAGCCTTGACCTATCAACAGAAATGGTGCAACGATAGCATTTAGAGGGGCATCACCTTGGTGTCCTTGTTTCGAGTAGCAGGCAATCTCAGCACACATTATGTTCGTGGTGAGCAATTGAGTGCTCATCTTGCGAAGTAGTGTGCAGTTAGGCATCCCTCGTCATATGTCCCTTGTGTCCAGGCCCTTGCTTACCGTGCTCGGACAGAAGCCCTGCTGCACAACGCGGAGTCCAGCATGGCAGCCTTGCAAGATCGCAACCGATCACTGTCAGAGAAAATGCAGAGCATGGAGCGCACCAGCAAACTTTCGGTGAGCTGCTGCTGTAGAAGCATCAACATGTCCGACTCGTCAAACTACTACAGGAAAAGTCGCTGGCATTAATCAATTAATGAAAGGCCTTTAGAGACACAGTAAAGGTTTGTTCGGGGGAGTTGCAGGCACAAAGAGTTTGTGGAAAGGCCTGAATACAAGTATTGGGCTCATACCAGCAGGTATCATGCGCAGGTCATTGCTTAGTCATGTCCGCATTTCTGTCTTAGCATACTTGCCAATGTGCATGTATGCAGGCTGAGGCCTTACGAACAGAGGTGGCTTTTGCTGTTGAGCGAGCAGAGGCAGCTACTGCTCAGGCTCGTGCAGATGCAGCGATGGGAGAGGCAATACTGCAGGAGCGGCTTGTGCAGTGTCAGCAAGACTTGGAGCAGGCCAAGGTAAGACACTATCGTCGAATTGAGATGATGAATTGAAATTTTTCATGTTGAAATTTGTAATGCAGGGGCTCGCAAAGTGCTCATTATGAGTGGCTGCATGCAATTTCAAATTGAGGACCTGCTGATCAGATCGTGCATTTGGTGAAACCTCACAAAAATGCGACTGTAAGAGGTCAGAGTTCAATTGCTGTCTTACCGCTGTACACTGGAAGTGGTAGTAAATACATCAAACCGCTCGTGCAGATCAGCTGCCACCTTCTAAAGTGTACTGTGTATACTGTGTATGTTGCTCGTGTAGGCCGACGTTGTAGAGGCATCACGAGCTAGGGGTGCAGAGGCATCAACTGCTGCAGGACAAGAGGCCTCGTTGCGGGATGAGGTCCAGGCACTTAAGCACACAGGTAAGCTTGCAAGCTAGTTCAAATGGCATTATGCTTGGATTACAACAAACATGCTGCACAAGCTTGCCAAGAACAATGCAGCACAACAGCTTGTCGCTTTACATGTAAATGCACTCACAGACAGGCACATTCACAAACAATCACATCTCATTTTAAATAGGTCGGCACCACATGGACGAGGCTGAGCGATTGACAGAGCACATGGAGCAGCTTGCAGAGTCAAACAGACGGCTGAAGGTGTGCTGAGGATGGGGAGGGGGGGGAGAGAGAGAGAGAGAGAGAGAGAGAGAGAGAGAGAGAGAGAGAGAGAGAGAGATAGAGAGAGAGTGTATGAGAGAGAGTGTATGTTCTGGGCATGAACTGATTGCTAGTCTTGGACCACAATGATGCAGACAACGTAGCAGGTAGCCTGAAAGGTTTACCCTAGTTTAATATACCTGGTACATATTGCAATTTACCCTCCCGGAAGGAACGGACTGCCATACGTTGTTTGTTGCTTACAATTGAAAAATAGGAATATTGGGTTGATTGCGCAAGTAATATCATCAGGCATACTTGAAAAGCCTCCACTTACCGTGTTAATCAGAAGCTTCAAATTTTCCCTGGCCTGCTTTTCTTCCTATTACAGATGGATCTGGATGTGGCAAGGGAAGCGGCCTCAGACACTGGTGCCCACAGCAGGGAGTTGGCTGCTTCCTTAGAGGCTGAGCGAACGTGAGTCTATAGCAAAACGTCTGCTGGTGCATCAAACAGGATGGGCCACTCATATTAACTGCTGCCCCTGACACACTCAACAAAACTAGTTATCTGTGAACAGTACCTGTTTGATTGGTGTGGTAAGATTCTCTGCAAGTTGCTTTCAGTAGGAAGCTTGCTGCATAACCTTGGAGCTGAGCACATGTACTGCTCCGTGTGCTAACCTTCTCCCACTGGTGCAGGGCACAAGCTGAGCTGTCAAGGCATGTGTCTGCGATGGAGGCCCGGCTGAGGGATTCCCTAGGAGTAGGGTCAGCAAGGGAGGGTGCTTTACAGGAGGAGGTGAGTTTGGTGTCAAGGAGAAGTATGCTGAAAGGCTTGTCACTTCATCAATTGCTCCTTTTACTACCTGCAGCTCCGACCATTGCACAGGCAGGAGCCATTGGATTTGAACTTTACTAGTATCAGCTTACACGACCAATTGCTCTGGCCATCCCAGGTGCATGCGCTCCGGAGTGAGTTGCTTGCCTCGTCAAACATGGTGGACCGGTTGCAAGCAGAGCTGCAACTGACACGCGCACAGGTGTGTGTGTGTGTGCTTATAACTTGTCCTCGACGCATTTTTGGCTCCTGACCTATTTTCTACTTTGCTCGCTGAAAGCTCAAAAACATCATGGATCATGGAGCACGGACAATTAAATAATAAGTCCGGGGCTGTGTTAATTAACTTTTGACAAAAATATGATGACCAGGCACATCGTGTTGTGAATGTGCAGGGCTCTCAAGCTGCTTCCAAATATGAGCACGTTGATGCTCATGTGGAGGAGCTGCATTCCACGATCCAGTCTCTCACTCAATCAAAGGTCAGTTTAGTGAGCGTAGCAGAAAGGCTCTTCCTGAACAGCTCCTCATTTAGATGCTTGATTGCTAAGATATCTGCTATGCACCCTGATTGCACATGATTCCGGTTGGCCAGAAACAGACCTGTGCGTATTTACCTTGCATGTACGGTGGCTATTACCAGGGAGTTTTTATGTAGGTCGTGTGCGATGTGTGTATACGGTTTTGAGCAACCCTATACACTTATGTGTGCAGTAGACATGTATCGACTCATTTGTCCCTTTCAGCCCAAAAGTTGTTTTATCACACCCATTTCGCTTACCACGTGCCAATAATACTCTGCCCTGATGTGAGCACTAAAGATGTGCAGACTTTTCCTCACACTGGCTATTCCGTCGGCTCATATCCTCTTGCTTACCACGTCCATCCAGGCTCGCATGCAGAGCAGCATGCTTGAGCAGCTTTCCTCTTTCCGCTCCCAGCTTGAGATAGTTGCAGAGGAAAACAAGCAACTGAGGCACGAGTTGACCATGCTGAACCAGGCAGCTGCATCAAGGGTGGGTGTGGGCGTTAATTGGAGGCCTTGTGTAGCGAGCAAATTTGCAGCACACCTAGGGAAATTCGGAACTTGGACGTGCATGAAATTGCACAGAGGCATGAGGCAATGAAAACAGACTTATATTTGGCTGGCTAACAGGTGCACATAAACGTTCACACAAACACAAATTAAGTACGGACAGGCAGGCAGACATGCATGCATACAGCAACATTGCCTCTGCTACTTCCCACAGGTACAAGAGCGATCAGAAGCCATGCTGCAGCGCCAGCGCAAGGCCCTGGAAGATGACGACCACTATGGCAGATCTGACCCACCCGTCTTACGTACCAGCAGCAGCCCGTCACGCCACACCACCTCACACTACCAGCAGCCGGTCCTAAACACCATCAGCAGCCCATCACGTCATAATGCTACACACTACCAGCAGCCAGTCCTGACTAGTAGCCCAGGTATGACTCTGGATACAGGAAGAAGGATATGAACTATCAAGTGCCCGGTTCTGCACTTGTGCAGGCTTATATGCACACACACACATTCACACACACACACACATGAGCAGAATGCACGTATTGAAAGACACACAAAGCGCAAGATGAATGAACACACACAGACAAACACGCATGCAGGGCGGCAAGATCAGAGCGCTCACCAAGGACTCGCGCTTAAATTCAGGAGGGTGCCGAAAGCCAAAAAAGACAAGGACAGCAGTAGCAGGTGTGGAATCACGTATGTATCTGCTTTCTCAACCACTTGTCTCCTAGGAATTTTATGATGTGTGCTATGTTTTGATGTCTGTGATTTAACTGTTACTTGTGCAGTGAGGATGACACCAACAAGGCGAGAAAAAGGGATGCGGTCCAGCGATCCACGTTGCTTGACCGTGCCCGTGCTGCGAGCAAGGCACGTGGCTATGAGGACACAGATGAAAGCGAGGATGACGTGAAGAGCAGGCCCAGGAGGGCTTTCCATGCTGCAGGCATCTCTAAATGCGGCTGCCCCCATTGCAAAACAGGGGCAAAGGGAGACAAGGACGGGTGTGCTTTTCGGGGCAGGCAGGTCGGAGGGTTTGGGAGCAGTGCGAGGCGCACGCTGTTGCAGGTGCCGTTGACAGGCAAATGAAGGAAGAAACGCTCAGGCAGTGAAAAACACTCCCAGTACTAGTGATAGCAGTCTCACTCACCAATATTATGTTGTTGTGTCGAGTACAATGGGTCTCTTCCTTGGTTGGAATGCACACTTGCTTGTAAAGGAAAGCAAAATAATGCAATGAGAACAATTGCTTGTTTGAAGTGAGCCAGTTAAAGGATGCAAAGTGGTGAGAGAGTAGCAAATGACGATTGGGTTCTGAAAATGAGTACACAGCTCAAAACCGTACTGCATTAAATTAAAGGACGTTTTTCCTGGGGACGCCCTGTGCGGTGTGTGCTGGTTCATTTCAGCAGCATTTGTCAGAGCTCGTCAAGTGCTTTTGACCTGAAGGGCATTTGCAGACGAATCATGTTGACTGTTAAATCTCCCTATTCTGAACAAGCCGGTGACAATGCCTCTAAGAAAAGAAAAAGAATAAACTACGCAGGCAGTGAAAGCCACCCCCCACATTATTACTAATTAAGGAAAAGGAGTCACCGAGTACCGTAAAGCTCCTCCACCGCGAAAGGAGAGGAAAAATCAACGGGGATCAAGAGGGTTGCAGGCTTGTCTAATTTCAATTTGATGTACATCGCGATTAGACGTATATCACTTTATTGGATATCATCGGCATCACACAGGTCACAGGTGGGGGAGTTACTTTGGTTCCATGTCGCTGTCTCATAACGTAATGTACAGCTTTCGACGCCAGCATTCCGAATATCTGGAGGTTCTTATTCAGTTTGACATGTAGCGTCAAAGTGTTAGGAGGACTGCACCCTCCTGTGCTCAGGAATGAATAAAGATGCAATATGGGAGTGGCCTGCTGCATTCGTATTTTCTTTTATGCTTTATCAAGAACGCAGTTAGTATAAACACAACCGGCATGGACTAATGGCATGTGGATTAACAGATTAACGGAATGGAATGGCGTTGACCACTGTTTGAAACGCCCTTCAATCTTAAGCAAATCTGAGCTACAGGGCTCTAGCCAGGGCCTGGAACTTATGCCAAATGAAGCCCCTGGCTTAACTTTGACCACCCAAAAATCCACTCTTCCGACTTCCTGCAGCCTGATTAATGATTTTTTCATTGCTATGCTGCTCGGAGAGAAGGCAGCGAGAAGGGTGTGAGCAACAGTGGCGGAAGTCAAGCTGCATTTTTAATGTGCATGGGTTGATGCTTGGATTATTGGTGTTCATTAATCCGCCCCTGGATAATTGCCTATTAATCTATTGATCCAAAATTGTTGTGCCATAAGAAAGGATGTTAATTTACGCTTTTTCAATTTTCCTGCGAGTTTATTACTTTGCGGCGTATCACTTTCAGCTTCTCATCTTGCCAACCTGACTGTTTGGTGTTCAACTCAACAGGCCAAATGAGCACCGATTCAGCTGATAACGGGAAAGCATGTGACATGACACTGTATTGGACCCCAGGACTTAGTCCTAGGCTTATGGATTGCTAGAGAAACTGAGAGCCTTATAGCTTAGAAATTGTGACCTTTCTCCAAAACCTTTAACAGCTAAATCGAGTAAGAACCTCATGCCAAGAAGGATGGTGCTTTCCAATTGTTGAACAGTGCCCTGGTTGGAAAATGTCCTTTGAGCTTCTTGATATAAAATTGATACAGATGGAAAGAAGACCTATTTTAAGACATACTGGGCCTTCCCGTCTCGAATGGCGATGGGCGATGACCTAACTCACACAGCAGGTGCGGTTACTGGATACTGCACCTCAGCTCTTAATTCAAAACGCATAGCTAAGAATTAGTAATTTTTACTGATTCAGATGACACTCTTAAAAGTGGGGGTTGACCCGAACACCCCTGCCCGTCAGGAACGTTCAGCACTAAGGCATTTCAGGCCAAAAACAGGTAAAAATGAACTTTATGGATTTCCCTGAAACTTTCTAATTTGGGTAATAAGCAGGGTGCGCGTTTTAAAAACATCTGCAAGGTGAATTTTTTGAAATTTAGCTGTCTTGAGATGGTGTATGCTTGGCTGCCCTGTCCTGGGTACCTAAACGGCCAAAAAATTGACATCTTGAAAATTGCCGAGTATCATGGGTATTTCAAGAACACCTGTAAGCTCAGATTTGTGAATTTATGCCTCCTTAAGATGATGCATGCTTTGCTGCCCTGTCCGTCTCAGGCTGTGAGCTCGATTCGTATGCACTTACAAGTAGTATAATCAACCAGTAAGACTGTCAAAACAATTTAACACACACAAGAGAAGTGTAGATCCAGTTAGTCCATCAGAAAGTTCACCATGTAAAAAAAATTGATCTAAGCTGCTCCTTCCCACCAGTCATGGGCAAAACAAAAGAAGTTTCCTCCAGTGCAAACGCCCTAGCACTGTGACACCCATATGCACAGTCAGCTCCACTGCATAATTAACAGCCTTCAATGATGAATCAATACTATGAATACAATGACTCAACGTGTAAAAGGAAAGTGTGGAAATTTAATGTTTAGGAAGAATGACTGTTTAGGCATATATTGGAAATTGTCCTTCAAAATAAGTATTCTTGTCTGCCAAAGCCCTTAAAGGGAACTGCTCATCAAGTGGGGTATCAGAACTTCACACCCCAAATCTACGGATCAGGCAATTAATGGTAAATTAATAAGCTGGAAAGGGGATACATCACCCATACATCCAGCTCCACAAAAACATCACACCCAACGTGCATTAACGGCCCCTTTCACACTGTCAACACTGCACAGCTCTTGCAATGCACTGCATCGCTCTATGGTATACCCTACAATTTCCTTGTGAAGCGGAATCGCAGCATAATTAGGGCTTCTGCCTGAGAATGGAGCAGCTGCAAGAAAAATCGTACTGAGCATGGATACCATCTGCCTGCACCACACTTCATCAAATGGCACATACAAAATTTGCACTCTTGTACATCCCAACGAGCTAGCAGACAGTGCGAAACACTTGTAGCTAGCATTTGCACTTGGCATTGCACAAAATGCTTCACGCTCACTCCCTGAGGTGCTCTTTTAAAAGGGAGCCGCACCCAGCCTCTACCATCATCTTTCTCTACAAATGGGCAGACACACTTCACTTCAAGGAGCATCTCAGAACCACCTCCTACCGACTTTGCATCTGGCGAGGCAGCGATGGCATATTGAGCAGAAGGCACGCCAAACACAAAGCCTTGCAAAAATGTGTGTGTGCGTGCGTGTGTGTACATGTGCATTACCTGTTTATAACGCCGGAATCTGTGGCTTGCAGCAGTGAGGTCCTCTTGGGAAATTTGAACGGGAGCAGGCTCAATGCCATCAACTGGAGGCAAAGGCCACTTGCTGATGACGTGTCGCACGGAGAGGGCACTACCCGTTGGAGAACGGCAGAGAGACTCAGAGTTGATTGCAAAGTCTCAGCCCCGTAGAGCCGTCCTCCACTACAAGCACAGGGCGCAACAGGCCTGCACCAGCCACCTTACTTGCTTTGCACTTCCTTTGCATGCATGACGCAGGATCTTGAGAATGCAGGTATGCATTGAGCACCAGCATTGGGCACATGCGCAGCTCATGCATTTGCACACGCAAGGCTAGCTGGATGGGGTGAGCAGGGAACCAGTTCCAGGAGAGCACACAACTCTGCTTAGGGCAGAATTGCCAGGTCGTATAGGCATACGAGACCATGCCATATTTGGGAATAATTCTGTGAAGGGCAAGGAAGCCCTTGCTCATCGCAGACATTTGGCTGTCACGACGAGGCTCTGGTATCGTACCAGCTTAAGCATGGATTGCAAGTATGGGCTATGATGGATTGCAAGTATGGGCTATAGTAATATGGAAGTATTGACCTAGGGTCCCAAGCGCACCGCCACTATTTTTTCCTAGATCTGTGTACGTACACAGGCCTTGTATACAAGGCCACAGCTCGACTCTTTATGGAAACGGTATATGCCAGAAACCAACCATTTAAGGTCAAGTCAGGTGAAGAGGGAAGAAAAAGAAAAACTCCACTGTTCAAAGAAATGCCTTCTCTTTTAAAGGCAATTTCCACCCCTCAACTCCAGCAATGTGATCTCCCTCCTCCCTGCTCCCAATGGTTTGCTACAATATATACTTCTATGACCGTACTGGGTGCATCCATTACCAAGAGTGGCTGCGCCCAAAGCCCGTAAAGCAGGGCGCAGGCACGCTGGAGGACGATCAAAAGCAGATGTTTGGCTTGTGCTGGACGCTCTCCAACTTCTGTGCTGCCATAGATCCAAAGGGGTGGGTGAGGGAGGGTGTGTGGGGAGAGTGAGGAGAGCAACTGCTTAGCTCGATTTCACACTCTGCACCCGCAGGACCGACAAGCCCCAGCTCGGCGCTCCCCGGCGGATTGGCCAGGGCAGCCAATTCCGCAGCTTCAAGACGAATAATTATAAACTGCACTTCCTCGAAACACCATCTGGCTACAAGGTGAGGGGCATTTACAAAATACACGCACACAAGCACGCGCACACACACACACACACATATACACAAACACTCACTCACATAAAAACTCACACACACGCTCACATAAACACACGTGCACGCACACACACATACACACGTATACACATACATACACACGTACACGCACGCACACATACACGCACGTACACACACACACACACATACACACACATACACACACGCACACACACATACACGCATGCACACATACATACACATACATACACGCACGCACACACACACACACACACACACACACACACACACACACACACACACACACACACACACAAAAACGCACGCGCACGCACACATGCACACGCATGCTCATGAAAGCACACATGTGCGCTCTGAAAGAGGGCAAGTGCTAGTGGCTGAAACAGGGTGTGAAACAAGTAATACGCTCGTTAAGGCTCTGCATGTTTGTAGCACGATAAACATATGTTTTGTTCAGCAGCTTATTTATTCCACGCTGTGTTGTGTGTGTGTGTGTGTGTGTGTGTGTGTTTGTGTGTGTGTGTGTGTTTGTGATGCTTACACTTCCTGACCTTACTATGCAGGTGGTACTCAGTACTAGCCAAGATGTAGGATCTTTACAAGAAACCCTGGCTGCTATTTATGAGCAGCTTTTGGTGGCAAGGTGTATACGCAACCCAATGTACAAGGGCCCAGGGCAACCAATTCCAAAGTGAGCCCTTTGGCAATGTCATTGATCAGTGTAAAAGGTTAGAAGCTCATAGATGCACGAGCTTGCTTATGACTCTGAAGCATCAGAACAGGACTGCTGTTTGTCTTTAAATTGCTGGCGTCATATAGCCTCTTGATAAATGGCCAGGGAAGCAGGCTCTAGAAATGCTTCTGCATTGTCAGTCTACGGTGCCTTACTTGAACATAACAAAAATTACGCAGGCTTCCCCACACCTAACGCCGCTTCATCGTGTGCGTCACTTCTTCTGGCAGTTGCCTCGCTGCATTTTACATTCCAGCTTGCCTGCAATCCCCTAGGGTAGGACTTTATTTTGCCATTGTCATCATCATGTAAATTTTAAGTGACGTCCACTTTGCTGCTACCCACCCCTCTTTGCAGTCCTGAAAGCTTCAATGCTGCGCTGACACAATTATTAAGGGTAAGGGGTGTGCTACCGACATCTCAATGATGAGTAGGGTAGGAAAGCATACTGGTAGTCTGATACAACACCCAGAATGACCAAGGGAAGATGACTTGCTTTACATGCCACTTGCCCAGTTACCACCCATCGTCGCTGCTATCATTCGCCACCACACCTACCACCAAAATAAACACTTTGACTGACTGACTGTTTGACTTCTTTTTTGGCACAACCTTGGCTTGGTCCTGCAATAGTGTGGCAAACTAAATACGTGTTGCACATTAGGGTTGGGAAATTTGTTGTTCAGGAAGTTTCGGGCAACAAAGGGTGATCCTCCCTGTCTTGACTAATTGTTACTGTTTCGATCTAAAAAACTGTCTGTGCTGAGTAGGGTTAAACCTAGTCATTTATTCGTAACAATAAATTATTTCAAGGTTTTCCGTCTGTTGAACTTATTACTAGATTGCTCCCTTTTTTGGCTGTTCAGCTTTAAGTTAAGGAGGTTTCTGAGTCATCAGTTTGTAAGAGCATTGCTTGCGAGCTGATGCGGTAGAGCTTTTCTCTATTATAAAGCATTTACAAAGAGAGGGCCACTGGTCTCGCTCTTGCTCAGGCAGTGCGTGCAGAGTTGAACATAAGAACCAAATTAAAAACTGGTCTGAGCCAGCAGAACCTTTTTCAGACTTCTTTAAGAAATA
>Ga0307951_1001108_pt1 | contig 16188 bp, 18 predicted proteins | sample OrgLakmetagen374_FD_201842 | JGI IMG/M metagenome (GOLD analysis project Ga0307951, IMG submission 201842) | Saline water microbial communities from Organic Lake, Antarctica - #374 | ecosystem: Environmental > Aquatic > Non-marine Saline and Alkaline > Saline | place: Antarctica: Organic Lake... | reverse complement strand
ACAGTTGTGGTCAGAAATTACCTTCTACATATCCTTTAAAGGGGGAACTAGACATCTTAGTAACTGGCTACAGCAAATTTCACTGCAGTGCTGAAAACACCTCTCACCAATTAATTCACAATCTCCTTTCTGTGTTTCCCTCCCCCTCCCTAAAAGGTTCTCTGCGTACGCCAAAAATGAGCAAGAGTTTTTGACCTCCACATTCCACCTCCCTACTTATTTGAAGGTGATTTTAAAGCTAAACACGTTTTATATTAAAGTTTAAGCTGGTTAAGCCATTAAGGCGTTCACTGTTTCAGGTTTTGCAATGTCTTACTGAAGAAAACAGCGGCAGGAAAATAGCAGCAAGAGGAAGGGGTCATGTAGGAAAGTAGTGCTTTTCCAGCTGCAGCTTTGACGGCTTTCTCAGTAATTTTATTGGCATTTTGCTGGTGGACTGGCTGAACGGGGGCGGTGTGCATGGTTACTATATGCACAATTGAACATAATTAGGAAGGAGGTTTGTTTATGTCAGATATGATTGCATGCTTTTATTGCGTTGGAGTGGAAGAGGGAGTCTTGATTCTCACCTCTCTTTGGGTAGCCTTTTCCTCTTTAAGTGTGCTGAAAGGGTCATACATCATACATCATATATCACCTATTTTTACATCCATACAAGCCATTTGTGTGGGGCATCAATTTCATTACATTTTCCACAGGTGAGATAAAAAAATAAGCAAGTTTCCTTTTGGTTTCTTTGCCTGACTGGTGGATGAATCGTCTCATGACTGAATTATACCTAAATTTTAAACCCTCAAATCTTTACTGTTGTTTATTGTCCACACACAGGACAAGTACCCCAGTTTGGAGCAAGATGCTGCAAAGGCGCAGTTGAAACGAGACATCAAGATGGCATGCAGGTTGGGTCTCTCTCTCTCTCTCTCTCTCTCTCTCTTTCTATAAATGCTGCATAACACAAGTGCGCAATACACTAAGATTATCTAAGAAAGCTGTGTCTGTGCATAGCATGCTTACTCTAGCAATGCCTAACCTATGGATTATTCATCCTGTACTAAAAGGTGCCTGAAATTAAGAACAAGACAGTGACGCCTGATGTTGGAAGTGAAATGTTGGAGTTTGCTGCTCCCCACACGCATTTACATCTTCAACAAACTAAGTCAGGCAAGCCATTGAGTTGTTATTTACTGAAAGGACTGACCGTTACTTGTGATTTTGTAAATCTTTATCACAATTGTTTTCTACCTATTTAAAGACTCAAACTTCAGCAGGCGACCATACTAAATCTGTGATTGGTCAGATTATATACCTAATAAAGTGGATCCTCTTCCTCTTATGCTCTCTCTCTCTCTCTGCCTTTGCAGATCATTTTCGTACAGCTCGTTTAGCATTAAGGGCACAGAGCAGGGGGGTGAAGGTGTGTTCCAGTTCGAGCTTTACTCTATCTACAGGTCCTTTTCCAGGTTGTCAGGCGTTATGACACGGCAAAGCATTATGACTGGGCCTGTGAGCAGGCATGCTTACGTGCACGCATGAGTTTCCTCCTTGTCTTGCTGTGCTGCAGCTGAAGCTTTCCTTGCTTTACGTGTCAATCAGATGAAGCCTTTGTGTCTTTCAGCTACTCCTTAGCGGTACAAGATGCAAAAGAGCGACGCATTTACAATAACAAACAAGCTGCGGACCAGAACACAGCCCGGGAAAAGGCAGCAGCTGAACGAAACCTTGACGGGTCTATGAAGGTAGTTTTTGCAAACATTAGGGCTGATATGGAAAAGGTTGCAATTAGGGCTGTAAAGAGCCTTCATTCATGTGATGCATTTCTAAAGTTGATTAAGATTGTTCAGACTGGAGTAGGTAAAATCTGACCTGTTTTTTTGATTGCCCTCCCGCAGGCTAATATAATCGAAGAAAAAAGTCGTTTCTTATGGGACCAAGGATTGAATTCCTGGCTTCTGTCTAGTTCCTCTGAGATTGCCCCAGGAGCTGCCTAACCTGACCATAGCCGCATGTGGATACCGGGATATTTTTGTTTCTCGACAGCTGTATGAAAGAGGTCCGACACGGAGTGCGTCTAGAACATTTCTGCTGTGCGTGTAGCGTGCAATGCACGCTTCATATATTAACTAAAAGCTTTAGCGATTGGACAACATGCCTCCAATTTTATTATAATGGTGCAAGCCAACTCTTCCAGGTTCTTTCAAATACCTGGGTATGGTGTGTGACAAAAACCTCAACCTTCACACAGCTGAGGCCGCGCCGAGGGCGGCCCTCAAGCCTCGTATCGCAGGCACAATCAGCAGCATAATCTTACAAGGTTTACAAAAAGGTTTACAAAAAGGTTTACAAAAAGGTTTACAAGAAAAAGGGCTTCAGTCAAGAAGTATGACTGCTCGCCTGTTCATAAAGCAAAATAAGCTCATGAATGAAAAGATGGTTGTTTTCCTGATGTAAAAAGCAGACACATCCTGAAATCCTGTCTGTGAAAATAAGAGCATGTACTTCCTGCGGAGAGAAACCATCTGAAGGTGCATGCAGTAAAGAGAACATGTGTTTCATCCTGGACATCATCATCAGCCGCACACAAGTCGCAAGTAGGGGAAGAGGTGGAAACACGAACTGCTGTTTTAAAGCGAAGGGTGTGGACACGAAGTCTGAAACGAGCCACACTGCGAATGGCATCTCAAGGAAGGTCAAGAAGGATGTATCTGGGAAGCCTATAAGGAGGATGGGTGACCAGAGCTTCTTGTGCAGGCAGCGCGTACCACTGGTGATAAGTAAGCGTTTTGCTGTTGCGCTCTCTAGGGTGACCATCAGAAAAAGGTGTCTAAAACTCTAAATGTCTGTCCATAAGGTCCACGACGACAAACCGACTGGGATTAATAGGCTAGGCTCACATTTCAACAGCTTTTGTTTCAACATGTAAGATTGTTTCAAGCCTTCCATGGCTGAAAGAATGTTGGAGGACCAGCAGTCTGGAGCCTGGAGCTCATTTGCATGTCAGCTTGCAAAACCTTCCTCATCATGGAACTGTAGCATTGGGTAAGGGAATTGTACAGACGCACTGCAGCGCAAAACCAGTTGAATTGCAGGGGCTCCAGGCCACACTCTCGCACAACGCACCATGAAGGAGTGGTGTCTCTGACTCCAAGAATCTGTGCCTGTTGAAAAAGTGGTGTTCTACGTGCGTGCATAACAACATATCCGTATCCGTGGCCACACCCTCCATTTTACAATACGCAGAATACATGGTTTAAAACCTAAATGAGGCACACACAGCCAGGACCCAGAATTTGTGCTGATTTAGGCAGTGGTGGTCTGATCTCCTATGGTGCTTGCTGGGTGTAAAAATGGCTTTTCAAGAGTGAATTCAGACAAAACCAACGCCACAGGCGCACTCCTGAGGATCGATAAGGTAGGGTCCAATGCGCGTCGTTCTGAGCACCGTGCTGTGCGTGCTGTGCGTGCTGTAGATTCAGGATGCCATTGATACGCACACAGATAACGAATGACGCACAACCGACGCTTTGCGTGTGTTCCTAGGGATCCAAAATATAGCCTAGGGCCTAGGGCGAGTGGACATTTCTCACCATGCAAGCGCGCGACAAGAAGCAAAAAGCGACTTGTAGACAAGGACAAGGGCAAAGCCAGACAAAGCCTACTCCACACACACATTCCTGGGGTTCAAAATACGGGATAGAATGTGTGTGGCGCGTCCATCGCAGCTGCGTGAGCGAAAAATGGTCACCATGCTGTGCGTGCTGCAAATGCATGCGCAAACACACGCACATACACACACAGGCACACACACTACACTCACAGGCACACACACACACACAAACAAACACAGTTTTTTTTACACTTCTGAACTGGGTTGTAGTCCATATCTTTGCCCTGTTGTTAGACTCCTTGTACAAATGCGTGGCCTCACCCCGGCCAGGTGAGAGCAAAAGTCTCAGCCCCGTAAAACCGTCCTATCACTACAGGCACAGGACGAGTCCTTTTCAGCACTGCCAAAGCCATTTCTGTAGAGGGTTATCCATCTCCGTACCTTGTTTTAAGAAGGGAGTAGCCCATATCTGACTCGCATACATGCTAGCAGGAATTGCGTAAGTTTTGAGGAGCCAGATATGAGCGTGTAATCTGTTAGCAAGGTCATGGCTCTTGACGAATTGCTTGATCCTGAAAGTACCAGCCATGAATGGTCGCAAAGCTGCGTCAGCCGCAATATTCAGATTGATCTGCCTGTCGCACACCATACCAAGATATTTGAAGGTGTTTGTGTAGGGGAGCTGTGTGCCATAAAAGAAAAGGGGAGGCAAGTAACTTGTTTGTGTGTGTGTTTGTGTGTGTTTGTGTGTGTTTGTCCAGGCCTGGAGTTTGTTGAAGCACATCATCTCAGACTTTTGGGTGCTTACTGTCAAGGACTTCTTTTGGGCGTAAACTCTCAGTTTGTTTTGCATGGTTTGTAGCTCGTTGTGATCAGTAAATGTGAGGGAATGATCATCAGCAAACAGCAGGTGGGTCACTGTAAAATTATTAATTATGCCCGTTATCGCGCCCTGCACGCCCTCAGCCAGGCTGTTTGTTGTGGTAAAATGAAAATAGTAGGGGGGAGAGGGGGCACCCTTGTTTTACACCAAAAGATGGTTGCACATTTGCTCTTTTGTCTCCATCCAGCATCGTGTACTCATCAGCGTGGTATAAGCCTCAGAGTATGGACACAAGATGTTAAGGTATCTGACAGAAATTAGGTGATCCCTAACTTCTTGTCTCTACGGATTGAATCGTACGCTTGTTTGAAGTAAATGAACGCAGAGTACAGGTGTGATGAACTCCTCTGCATCTTCTGAGCTGCATCTTTGAGGTGTCGCAGATTAAAAATGGTTGCAGCGTGCTCCTGCCTGGACAAAAACCACACTGTGTCTTTGAACTTTTTACCGTGTTGACCACACCAGTCTTGAACAATAGAGCGCAATAGATTGGCATACAGTCTGTACAGCGTGCCACTCACTGCGATCACTCTGTAGAATTCTGGACTCGTTACTGGGCCTGATTGGAGTCAGCTTGGCCTCTTTCCAAGGCCTTGGAATGTGGGCCTTTTTTATGAGCAGACTAAAGAGAGCAGCAATGTGGGGGGGCCATGACATTGACATTCTCTGACCCTCTGCCATGACGTTTGGGCACTCGTTTATAGGCACATTTTATGAAAGTAGGAGGGATCGTGTCAAATCCAGGGGAGGTGATATTCATGTTTGAGATGTACGTCTGCTTGTGCTAGCAGGCATGCACCTTGAGTACCTTGTTGGATCGCTTTTAGAATCATTCGTCCAGTAGCGTTGTGTCTTTTGATGATAATCATTCTATTTATAATGAGATGAGTGCAGCCTGACACCATGTGGTAAATGCCGTCTAGCTCTGGCAGATGGGGCAGATTGGTGGGCCATCTATATGGTTGCACTGAGCGGCACGCTTTTGGTTGTATATCAAATCTGTGCGGCAGAGCATGACATTTCTCTTTTTCCCAGAGGTGACACTTGCATTTTTCCAAAATTAGTTATGTCTTTCTCGATCAATACCTTCCTTGGTCAGTTTTTGGTATTTTGTGTAGCATTTTGTGGATTTATGGTTTGGAACCTTTCTAATTTAGACATAGTTTGTGTTGGACGTGCACGTGTGCTTTTGCGGCATCGAGATCTGAGAAAATGAAGAGCCTTTCTGCTGGAGGCCCTGTTGGCAGGTGTTAAGAGTATCTGGTAGGCAAGCTGGGGGAGGGTTTTCCACCCTTGCTGGCCAGTATATGGATGAATGGGGATGACGTTGGTGTTAATGTGGATATCATGGCCACTTTGATTTTCCGCAGAGCACTTTGCTACAGCATCAGCGCACTTGTTCCCACGATACCAGCATAAGCTTTAACCTTGTAGAGATGGATGGTGTGTTTGGATTTCTGGATGTGGTGAACGGTGGTTTCTAGGAGTTTGGCATGTTTATGCCATTTCAGGCGCTGGGGGTAGAGGAAGCTATTTCTTATTTACCATAGTACACTAGCACTGTCTGTTGCGATATGGGTGTGTTAATTTATCAAAGCAGCAGTAATTCCTGCTAGCTCGGCCCTGTTTATGGTTTTGTTTATGCTTTGTCTCCAGGATTTGCTGTGGTTATTTTGTTGGGTCGAGGGTGGTAGAATCCAGCTCCAATAGACTGAAATCCATTTTCTTTGCTTGTAATACAACTCCCGTCTGTGAAGGCCCATTCTTTCCAGTTTGGGGCCTAGAGTTCTAGCAAGTGCTTTCGTTGTACATGATGTGAGGGGACTTGGCTGTGTTTATTGCTCTACGTCGCCAATATTTGCATTGATAATTGTGTTCCTTAAGTCTTTGGGGAGCCTACATATTTTTGCCATTCTTGGCAGTATCTTTCAGTTGGCGGTTTAATGAAAGATGTGGTGCCTGCATTTTTAGAATTCCAGAATGCCGCTGGTGATAGGTCTTGTTTAATTTGACCAAGATGGTTTTTTTGTAATAATTTGCTCTCTGGCAGCTTTGTTCCAGATTACCAAGATCCGTATGCCCCTTGTTGCGTCTGGCAGGGGTGGTGTTTTGCTTTGCTGATATAGGAGTGGCATGTAGCGCACTTTTGTCCTTGGAATATTTCCAAGGCAAACATCCTTGTTGTCAGTGCATGTTTTGTGAAAAGCGTTGGTGCTGTTATCAATTCAGTTAGGAAGCAGTAGGAAGATAGTGGTTGCCTCTTGAATAATAAAGGCAGATGTGGTTGCATGTTGAACTGCTTTGAGCATGTGTTCGGCATTCCATGATTGCTCTCGTTTTCTTGGCCTGCCTAAATGGTACGCGTACTGGTCCCATGGTACGTCTTATTGGTATGTGTGTGGGACTGGGTTCTGTCGGATGTAAGGTTTGGTGGCGAAGCTCAGAGATAATCTTCCATGTCCAGGTGGTAGGCAAGGCATCCAGTGCATTGTTGCTTGATTTCAATGCAGTTATCTGAGCAGTATTGGTGCTATTGATTCTTTTCTCCATACATACGCAGGTTTCCTTATTCTTGTGGCTGAGCAGTCGTTTGATTATATTTTCTGCTTCTGCAGGATCAAACCCCTCATTCACCAGGACTGTTAGTCTTTTTAAAGATTTAAAGCAACGACTTGTTTTTTTTACTATCCCAGTTAACCTTTTCAGTTCCGCGTCAGTCATTATGTGCGTGCCATTTTAATCTGCGAGTTCATTCAGACTGTGTATGCCCAGTGCCATGAGGGGCTGTGTTATGGCTTGCACGAGCTTGAGGAGAAGAGGGAGCACAAGTGCCAGCTAGGGATACGTTACTGATGATAAAAAGCTAAATTTTCATTGAGCAAGGGCATTTTATAATCAATAAGTAATGATGCCTTTGACCAGCGCACTTGGCTTAAATATACGTTGATGAATTGTTCTGTCCGTATGTTGTACTTGAGCTGGTTTTTTATGTAGAAAGCGGCTGAGATCCCAGTGTCCCATTTATGAGAAAACTCGTCTGCTGGTTCTAAACTGGCATAGCACCATGTGCCTGTTGAAAAAGTGCGGTTCTATGACACATGTGTGTGAGTGTCAGTGTTGTGCTTCTACGCCGTATTTCATTTTCGGACCGTAGTTACGGTACGGTAATGGTACGGTACGGTCCAAAACCGTATTATACAGTCAAAGGAAAAGTACGGCCTAAACCGTACTAGTACGATTGACCGTATTTTGCCTTTTTGCAGGGAAAAAAGAGGTCCATAAGTTATCCGTTGCCTCACGACATACGTTGCCACGTGCTCACGTAGAACACCACTTTTTCAACAGGCACAGGGCCCATGGCTCTAGGGAAAGACCTGGGTAGCTTATGTGTTTCAACCAGCACACATCATTTGATCCCAGAGATAAAGTTCTACGGCCGTGCATGGCGTGACAGGAAAGGAATATGCCAGGCCTGGTATGATAGCCTTATGAATGACTTCATGGGTTTGCCTTCTTGATGAGGCGTATCACGTGCTTAGGCCCTCGAGCCTTCCATTGAGATATTCTGTCAGGTGGACGTGTTGGTGATTCCAGTTTAGGTTATGGTTAGCCTATGTATGCAAAAGGCTCCCTAAACCGGATAAATTGTGTCGCTTGTCCTTGTTGGACATTTTTTCCTTTGAGCTGCTTCTTTAGCAAATCTTTTTTGTTTGTGTTCCCGTAATTGTCTGCATTGTGGATTAGGCCTGTCACCTTTGTCTTCTTCTCTATCTCAGTGAGACAATGAGGGCAGCCCGGTCCGAGTAGAAGGATAGCTTTTCTGCTTGTGCGCAAAGATCTGTTATTTTGGTGCTAAGACAGATGAGGTCATCAGCAAAGGTTCCATTGCTAATTTTATTGGGTAGGCGCTCTAGATCTGTTTGGGGTTGTATCAAAGGGGGGCGACTGACCCCCCAAATGGGGGTGTTTTTCAAATGTTCCCAGAATATGGTCCCCCTCATTGGCAACTTTCAAACTCAGTTCCGAATGGTAGTGGCTCCATAGCAGTTGAGTTTGACTGTTGCCAATGAGGGGGCCCATGCCTAATCGGCTGCGGCGTGAACCCTACTTTTCAGGCACCCGTGTGCTGGATCGGACAACCACTGTAATAAATCACATGAATCTTGGTGTTATAGAGTCCTGCAGAGTACTCTGCAGCCTGCTGCAGAAGTGCTCACGTTCTTGGAGACGAGTGCAACCAAATATCATTTGGAGCTGTCTTGCCACAGCTTGCGTTGTAGGAATGACCTTTTACACCTGGTCATTAGTCAGAGCTTAGGTTGCTTTAGTTTTTCCCTCTTCCTCTCGACTTTCTCTTCTTGCTGACCTTGTTGGCAGGTATGGCCATGGGTGTCAACGGCCCAGCCTGCTAACTTTCTTGTTACTCTTCTTTTGGGAGGGCTTCAAATTTAGCCGGTTCAGTGTTTCTCAAGTTCTGGGTGGATGGTTGGCCTTGTGAAAACCCCCCTCCTACATTCGATGGAGCCGAACCGGAAAAGAACCTGTATTAAACAAACATCATTGCAAAATAAATGGAGTGAAACGTTCAACTAGTTGGGGATGTAGGCCAACATATGCTGTTTTCCCACGCAAAAGCCACCTTCTTAGGGTTTTGGTGGTCACTGTGGGCTATCAGCCCTACCAATTTGCAAACAAAGCGACTCACATGAATCCAAGCACATGCATCCTCGTGTAACTCATAATGTCGGCTTTAATTTAAAGCAAAAATGGTACCAATCGGGCAAAGTAGCAGTAAATGGCTGGCTTCCGTGTGCAACAAGAGCACATATTTGGAAATTTCCCCAGCTGACCCCCTCTGGGGTTGTATGTCCTTTGTACATCCATGCTCATATCCTCTTCCTCCTACATGGAGCCACCGTAGACGTGGTTCCATACAGATTAAAAAAGAAGAGGGGAAGGGGTGTCTCTTTGTATGGTAAACCTTTTGAACGGAATGGATCCTGTGTGTTCTCCTGCCTGAGGGTAATCGTAGTCTGTACAGGCTTCCATATAGAGATGTTTACCACATCTATGGCATCTGTTGGGAACCCAAGGTCATACATGATCCATAGCAGCTTGTCGTGGTGTGTTGTTGTGTTAAATGCCGATGTGATTTCTACTATGAGCGCAATCTGTCTTGCTTGAAGAGCTTGGCATCTTCCAGGGCCATAATACCGTTTTGTATTTGGTAAATGCAGTCTTTTTGCTTTCAGTTAAAATTGAATTCCACTCAGCATATTAATTAAGCGCGTGTCATAGCAAATCACCACACTGCAAAGTAGAAGATGGCGTGACACGCATTAGCTGTACAGTGTGTGTGTTGGCCAGTCCCACTGGCTGGCCTGTACAAATGTATGTCCGTTACTGGTCCTTTGTTCTTTTTGTCAATGAGCACCGTGTCACTCACTTTCCAGTCTTTGGGTGTGATACTGTGGCCCACATGACAGTGAAAAGCATGTGGATGTGTTGCGCACATCAAAAGGAAGCATTTTAAGGACCTCATTTACTATGGAGTCCGATCCCGGGGATTTGTTACTTTTCTATGAGTTCAAACTTTCTTGGAATCCGCATTTATCTAGAATTGAGTTATAAGCCAATTGCGTCTCTTCAGACCTTGACTTTCTGCTTTGGTCACGGGTGTCTATAGCTTGAATACATTTAGCTTAGCAGTCACACGTTTTGACTGATGGCTTTATCTGTAACCTCTGAATTTATCTAAGTTGCCTTCTTGATCCCATGGGTAGTGACGTGGTGCGGCAAGATGAAACAAGTGAGTACCCTGGACCGACCTTGACCGCAGTGGGTTCAACCTACGCTATCTGTTTTTCCTTTCTATCACATCTGTTTCCATGTTCAGTTTTTTAGTGGTGCTACAAGTCCGTGGTACTACAACAAATGCTTCTTACATTTTTCCTGTGCTTTACACACACAGCCTAGCAGTCACACTTTTGACTGATGGCTTCTGCTAATGCTAGAAAAAAATAAGAGTTTGTGGGGCTTGAGCATTGAGTAAGCACACCGTTTGTAATACTGTAAGCGCAAGACCGCTCCAATAGTAGTGGATAATGCCATTACAGAAAATACAATCAAAAAGGATAAAATCAAACTTCAGGTTTAAAAACGCCTTCTTTTTTTAACGAAAGGCCAAACTGTTCGTAAGTTCACCTAAGGGCACTAATGCAATAATCCCCCTTAGTTGTTGCAACCTAGCCCAATAAAATAGCATCATTCCTTAATACAATTGTGCGTAAGCTCTATACACAAAAAGTTACTGGATGCTTCTAAATCAGTTCAGTGTGATCAAGAAAAGGGAGTCGGTGTCTGATGGATTCTATGTTCTCAGTACTCCTTACCAACTATTTTTGGCCTCTCTGCTTTGTCCGAACATACTTGCACCAGAAACAATTGTAATGCAACTTTAATGTCCGGATTGAGCTATAGCTAATACTTTGTTTCAGCATACTTTCCTTTGCCCATTGAAACTCAACTCCTGGATGTCTTCTAGCTTAAATTGATACACGTGGTGACCAAAACATTCCCACTTCGAAGTCTTGAATTGTCCTGTCTACACGTACAACTCAATTTTTTTGTCAAATCATCAGGGCTGGGGAATGCTCTCACCATTAGAAAGAGATCCAGGATCCTTGACATAAATATCCCGGTAAAGGCCTGAAATCTGCTGGAAGATGTAGACCATGTCGTACTGTGAAGGCGAAGAAGAAAGGAAGGGTGTGAGGTATGGAAACTTTTATAGGGTGGCAAGTGCAAGGCAAGTTGTGTCGAAGCACATCACAGAGGAGGAGGGCCTGATCACTCTCGCTAATTGTGTCAGCCTGTCTTAAATCACAGGCTTAAGCAGCAAGCTCAAGCACGCCAAATAAGCTCGCGCACCTGGTTAATGTGCTCCTCAATGTCAAATAACTTGTTCAAGTCATCCTTTAGGCTCAGGATGGTCGTGCACAACTCAGCGTCTCTTGAGGTTTGGCCATCACCGCTGCAGAAGCAAGAGTAAAGACACTTTTTGTCTAATATACCTTATAACCTGTTGAAGGGATCACCGAGCAAGTCCACACGAGCAATTATAAAGCCAGTCATCAAGAGAGATGAATCGTGGTGCTTGTTGCAAAGGGCATACAGTAAACAGAGCATTTAATTCCCTTACCATTGCATGGTGCTGGACATGTCATCGCAGTACTGGTTGGCCTCGGCCTTCATGGCAAATTGGTCTGTGCATGAGTTCAAATGATACACATAAGGCAAGCTGAGAAGGACACAGTAACCGCTAACTCTGATGAAAGTAAAATGGAACCTCCATTTACTTACACCTTTGACTAGAATTTTGCGACAATAATACCTGCAAAAATACAACCTGAACCAACAAGCGTGCTCTTATCTCAGCACACTCTCGTTTATGATTACTGTCAGTCTTCTTAACCTCTTACCCAGACAACTGCTAGCACACTGCTACTATTACAACTACACTACAAACGACAGCGTACTCACATCGATTTAGGTAGTCAGTGTTCACCCTAGATGGCGTGTAAATCCCGAGAGCAAAAATGCAGGCAGATACCAGGCCAGCAACAATGATTGTAAGAATCCAGCCCGAAAATGTCTTGGCAAACATCCTGTGTGGGCAAAAAATCAGTCAGGAGCAGCTTTTGAGAGGTGTTTGGTATTTAGCTGCTTGAAAAGAATGCAATCCGGAAAATTACATGTGGTTGCAATGCAGCTCTCCGCCAGCAGCTGCTTATTAACTGGCAGGTGAGGACTAGGTTCACCTGGACAATAAGCCACTTCACTTCTAACCTGACGCAACGAGAAAGGATAAACGCAAGCAGTGAAGCCAACTCACTTCCAGTTCACTTGCTTTAAGCGCCAGTCGTCCACCAATCCAATACCCAGCTCGCCACCAGTCTACAGACACACAGAGATATTTTATGACACATGGGTGTGGAAAAGGAAGTCGACGGGTGACATCAAATGCTTTGACATGTCAAATGCCTTGGCTGTGATTATCACCATCAGCCCAGAATTTTAAGTCACTGAGGAAGCCTTTGTAGGAGGGTTTGAGCAGGAAACTGCATTGTCCAACGTCGCTTAAAATAACTTGGTACAAGAGACCAATACCGTCTCACCGCCAGGCTACAGGGGCACAGGGTACTGTTGCAAGATTTGTAGGGTTGACCAGAACCATACATATAAGGTGTATATACGGTCCAATATACGGTTCCGGCCAACCCTTGAGATATGCTTTGCAAGTGGGGCAGACAATTACCATCACAGACAAATGTGACCAAAGAGATTTTGACACGAGCACACCTGCCTGCTTTCATATTTCTTTGCACTGTTTACACGTAAAGGCATGCAAATGAGACCGCATAAATCTCTTGATATGTGCAGTACGTAAGGGAGGAAGGACACTTACGATGATCTGCGTGGTGCTCACGGGCAAACCGTACGTGGATGCAAGTGCGATGATGACCACCCCTGCCAACTCAACAGCATAGCCTCGTGATGGGGTCATGTGCACGAGGTCGGTGCCGAGCACCTGTGCAGGCACACAGCATGACAAGAGCTATTGTTATCGAAATTTGCTCAGGGTGCATCAGGGATCCCTGGGACTTAGGCGAGAGGGACCTATGCTGTAATTGCGCAACGGACGTTTGCAAGGCTTTTAACGGCTGTTGTAACAATCGCAGGAGTTTGTATCATGAGCTCCAAAGCTGAAGGCAAGACAGCATCACCGCCAATAACACGTAGGTATGAGAGGGATATCTAACCTGGATCATCTTGTAGCCGTAAGTTGCTAGGCCAATTACAAGGCCAATGCCACCGATGGCCAGCACCCATCGTGGGGTAGGGGCTTTATCCATGGATTCGTACGTAATGTAAAAACCCCTGTCAAAAGGCACATTAGATGAAGCAGGGTGTTATTGTGCAAGTCCTATCAGCTTAATAATAACCTGATTGTGCGTACGCAGCAGTCCAGGTCACACACTGCCTTTAATTTGTCATATGCCAGGACTATGTGCAGAGAACAGCCTAAATCTAGCGCCATAGCAATATCTATAATTGGGCTAAGTTACAAACACGCACCAAATGCCTCCGAGTGGTCCTACTGCGTTGGCAACATCGTTTGCACCATGCACAAAAGCCACGCCTGCAGACATTTGAAAACTAGGTGAATACACAGCCTTTCGTTACTCTCTGTTTAATTGTCCTCATGTTCATGGGGAGAGCTGCTGCAGTGTTACACAGGATGTACCTGATGCGGTTGCCACTTGGACGTACTTAAACACGTTCTCTGTCTGGGGGTCGTACACCTGCGCATTTCAAGGAGCAAAGGCAATGCTGTCCTTTACCAAAACATCTTGTATTTACGGGGTAAAAAACATGATGATTAGCAGCGAAGCTTCGAATTGCAAAGATCCTTGATAGGAAGACAGGAAGATGTAACAGGAAGATGATGTTACGATGTCAGGACAGATCAGGTACATAAATGCTTTGATCAACACCCCATCTCCCTCTCTAAACCCTCCAATAATAAACATGATTAGAAACAAAGAGCCCGCTCCATGATTCTTGCGCAGCATCTCCAGTGCAGCACTACTCACCTCTGCAGCTGCATGCATTTGAGCGATGTGCTCGTGTCCCTCCTTGCTCATGTTGGCGTGCACGTCCACGGTCATAGCGTAGATGAGGTGCCTCACCGGTCGCAGCTTGCCAAACCAAGAATTCTTGAAGCGGCCAAACCGTGTGCTGTCCACAATCTCGTCAGCGGTGAGCTCTTTCTTGGGTTCTCCACCTGTGTATATTTGGCGATATAATGTTGCCATGCACTCATTTAAGAACTGAACCGAAGTCACTAGGTGAAGCAAGGGGGAAGGAACAAGGCCTTTTGCACGTCCTATCCGAGCATCAGATCAAGTTGAGCTGTGATCCCGTCGTTTGCTGCAGAGCATTGTCTTATGGCGTAGCCTCACAGCCCATCAATTAGCTGCTGTGCGGACAGCTACTCACCTGCTGCAACGTGGGCAGCCTCAGCATCTACCTCAGCTTTAAGATGAACCTCCTTCTGTTGGTCCCTGCAATTATGCATAGTGTGTATGCACAACATAAAGGTCTCTGCTTCTTCATGGTGACTGCATGTTCTTACGAGCTAAACAACAACACCAACAAGAGCAGATTCGTGGAAATCAGACATGCTTGGAGCAACTTGCACATAATAACCGCAAACCTTGTAAGCGCAGGCTGTTTTGCGGTCTCACCTGGCAACCTTACTTTTCATAAGGATCATTGTAGGCAGCAAGCACACACCAACACCAGCACCGACAATGGCCGACACCCAAGTCTTTTTGTTTTCGTCCCTGGAGTTTGAGGGGAAGGACGGGTGTCAGTGTGCTGCACTCTTTAAGCTGACTGTGTACAGCATCAGGCTCGTGTTGCCTTCATGGCAATTCATTATGCAACTCGGTGTTTACAAGGGGATTATTAAAAGTTAGGTTCCAAAGGTGTACCCATCGCAGGAGTGTGTCAACAAGAGAGAGTGAGTCGACGCACAAAACTCACCAAGCAAGCTCCTCCTCCTTGACACCCTGAAAAAAATTTGAATCAAGCAAGGAGATGAACAAGTTTTGTTTTGTGCCCACGGTAGTGATGGTGTTTACTGTACTCCTGCATATTGTGTCGGAGGCAAACACACAAAATCGAAGCACAAAGAGCGCAGACGATCGCACGCACCTTGAGCAGCACAGCAAGCAGGACGATAAAAATAGTGATCCCGGTAACTAAAGGGAAGGCCCAATAAGCAATTTGCAACGAGTTCTTGCGGCGCAGGATAAACAGCCTGCATGCACAGAACGCCATGAACTTGTATCTCAGTGAAGAGCTGAATGTACTTGAAAAGCAGGCAATTGCTCACTTTGTAGGAATCTGCTGCAAAGTTACAGAAGGTTTATAGAAGACGCACACATCAAAATATGGTGCCATTAATACAAGCAGGCAGGAGTAGAGTAGATTGCAATTTAATGGTAGGCAAGGAGGCACGCATTGCTACAAATACCGGGGGGACTGACCTTGTGTTAAAGTACAAGAAAGAGGAGACAATACCCGTGAAAATAGGAGCCAGGAACCAAGAGATAACCTGCGAGCACATATACCATATACCGCACAAACTCTGAGGAAGGAAAGGAGACCTCCGCTGATGACAAAACTGTTAGACGTAACAGTTACACGAATTATGCACAGCTCATCCCACTGTGCATAACTCTCACTGAAAATTCCAGACCTCAAATGCAGCTTACAATGGGTGTGAAGCCTTTGCGGTAAGGGAACTCTTCTTGTGGCTTGTTCCAGTTCACGGCATCGTTGCCACCGGCAACCAGGCCCATGCCGAGCATGGCCCCGACTGCGCAGCAGGTTAAGCAAACAAGCAGCACAAATCAGTCAACGCGTACAGACCCAGGAGGGACGGGGGGACCGTCACCAGCATTTACCTTCTTTCCAGCCCTTGGCATTCGTATGTTGGCTTGAAGCCACCAAATTATATGTAAGACCCCCGCCCTAAAAGGGGAAGCACGTAAGCACAAGCACTTACCAATGGAATGCGTGGTGGAGACAGCAAATCCCATGATGGTGGCTGCTGTTAGCCAGAACCAGG
>Ga0307951_1001101_pt1 | contig 16236 bp, 15 predicted proteins | sample OrgLakmetagen374_FD_201842 | JGI IMG/M metagenome (GOLD analysis project Ga0307951, IMG submission 201842) | Saline water microbial communities from Organic Lake, Antarctica - #374 | ecosystem: Environmental > Aquatic > Non-marine Saline and Alkaline > Saline | place: Antarctica: Organic Lake... | reverse complement strand
AGAGAGAGAGAGAGAGAGAGAGAGAGAGAGAGGTGTTAAACATGCAAGAGGTAACACTGGTTTCTATTGGACAAGTTTTTGCCTAAAACACACCATGCTTTGGCTTGCAGCTGTGAACAATGCAGGCGATTCTTTTAGGATGGTTGCACAAACAGTTTTGTCTAGTTGGACAGGTTTGTGCCTTATACACAACGTGCTCCGGCTTGATATTATGAACAAAGCACGTTTGTTTAGGAGGACAGGATGCACTAGGATGCTATTGGTTATACTGTAGTGAGACTATTTAATCGTGCACACACACACACACTCACACACACACACTCTCACACACACGCACACCTTGGATCATACGCTAGTAAGCGCCCAAAACGACCGCTGGCCCAGTATACATTGAGGGGCGGCACATAGGCCACACACACTGTCTGGTCATTGATGTTCTCAAACTTGTCAAGCAGCCTGGAGGAGTTGAGTACGTGGGAAACAGTTAGAGCGTGTGGGAAACAGGGAGGAGTGTGAGGGAGAACAAACAGGTACACGGCTGGCTCAGAGCGCACAGTCTCGCACGACCACATGACTTCACACAGATCATGTGATATTGAGGCAAAGCAAGTAGTGAAGAAAGTCAAGGAATGTGCTGTTGTACATCACATGATTTGCCTTCAAATTAAGATCATTAATGAAACTGGAGAGCATCTGCACATGTGTATCTGATATGCTTTCCATGCTCCATACTTTCACGCTGCCATTCATGTTTCTGTGAGAATGCAACTGTTGCTGCTGTGGCCATGTACTTGCACATCCCACCCCCTCCTCTCCCAAAACACACGTTACACACCTGCCCTCCATGCTCCACACTTTCATGCTGCCGTCAATGTCTTGGTTAGGATGCAATCGTTGTTGATGTGGCCATGCACTTGCATTGATATATTTCAACTCACCCCCCTCCCAGAACACACGTTACACACCTGCCCTCCATGCTCCACACTTTCATGCTGCCGTCAATGGCGCCCGTGAGGATGCAGTTGTTGCTGTGGTCGTAAGCCATGGACACGATGGCAGCTGTGTGGCACTTGCGGATGCGCTGCATGGCCTCCTTCGGCTTGTCTAGCTTGTCAAACTCGTATACACAGATGCTCTTATCGTACCTGTGCGCATCAACCACAAGTGATACATCACAGGGTTGACCAAAGCCGTGCATATACACCATGAATGACCATGCATACGGCAATTCTCCTGCTAAGATTACCGTACACACACTGAATATGCACCGCATATACATTGTATATACAAATCTATGTGTGTTTCTGGCCAGCCCTAGACATGTGGCAACATTGGCAGGCACTGTTTGAGAAACATACAGAACATTTCGTTTAATACCGGCAGGAAAAAATGGCTTCCATTAAGCAAAAAAGCACGCTCGTAAAAAGTCTATCTCCTGAGGTCCAGGAGCAAGCTACTAGTTTCCACTTACTGCTATAACAATTGCTGTCATATAACTGAAAATAAAAGCAGAGGTCTAGGCGCAGACATGACGACATGACGATACATGCAAAGCTACTAATCCAGGTTTGTGATACAAACTGATAAAATTTATCCACCAGGCTTACACCGAGGGATGAGCAAAGCCCATGCACCAACCCTCAGAAAATTTCAAAAGATAAAGTATTAATGGAGTGACCTGCGATAATGTTGCCAGGTGAGAACACAGGGTCCGACTGCCAAACACCGTGGATTTGAGCGGCAAAATCGCGTAAGCACGTGTGGGCCTCTTCATCGGTCGAAAGATGCAGCATGATCGTGTCAATTATGTTGACCACCTCAGAGACAAAACTGATGGAGCGGCAAATAAAACACGCTTCCTCAAAGGTTTTTTGCTCCATCAAATGCGTAAAAGATGTCTGGACAAAGTGACTCACTTTCCCACGAGGGAAATAACTTATTTGAAATAAATGAAAAAAGCACCCTCGTTTTTGTTGATCCTGGCCCAGTGACAATGATGCTCTTGGCTTCTACGGAGCTCTGGTATCACGGACAAGACAAACAGACGGTGCCTCTCCCTGCCCCGACCCATTACCACAATGCCCTTGAACAAGCACGAAGGTGGTATGATGTGCAAGACAAAGAAATAGGCACTCATCCTCCAGACATAAAATTCCCTGCCTTTGTGGCCATAGTGCACGTGACCGATAATTTGGTATGAAGCGCGGAAAAAAAGAACAGAACAAGGTCTTACCCTTACACATGACCTTCCCCGCCTCTCTGACCACGGTACACCTACTTAAACGGAGTTGTGGTTTGATGCGCGAGAACGAAGGACAAGGACATGCCCTCCAGACATGAATTTTCCCGTCTCTGTGACCCACAATGCACTTACTTAAATGGAGTTGTGGTATGATGCGCGAGAACGAAGGACAAGGACTCACCATGACCTTCCTCGTCTCTGTGACCACAATGCACTTACTTAAATGGAGTCGTGGTATGATGTGCGAAAGCAAAGAACAACGACTCACCCTCCAGACATAATTTTGCCCGTCTCTGTGACCACGATGCACTTGACCACATCAGAGTGGCACAGGTCTGGGCCCTTAAATGGATGGTACGCTCTACGCATGACCTGCATACACAAAGTGAAGCGTTGGCATTCAGACTTAATGAATAGCACAGTGAGTGACGCAAATATTGAAGCACTTTTTTTGAACACGTTCAGACAAGGCCTTGATACACGCTAGTACACATTCAAATTATATTCATGATCTGGCATTTTTGCCCTAAGCCATGGTCAGCACAAGCATTGTACCACCTGCGTTTGCGTACCCCGTTATGCTATGGTTGCGAATTTCTGGGAAGTCGAGTGATTGCACGCATGATGCCTGTGCACAACCTTTTGAAGTATTACAGTGTTTTAGGTATGTAGCTATGCTGCTTACCGTAGAGCCACGCAAGCCATGTGAGGTTTGGAAAAAAACGATTAATAAACCCCGATGCGAGCTACGAGAGGGGGGCAAGACCTTATTATCTTAGGTGAATAAGTGAGCCTATGTGAGGTCGTTTTGCTCTTTTTCTGTCTAAGCAAGTCGTCTGCATGTGCAAAACAAAAGACAAGCGCAAAAACAAGCAGACAACCTTGAAAGAATGCAGAAACCTGCGTTATTAAAGCAAAAAAGTATCTAGACTGGATTCGAACTCAGGATCCCTTAAACCTGATATTTCGATGATATGTCCAGCATTTTTACATTTGCTCAAGGATCACCATCATACTTTTACGTTGCACTGCAATCATCCGACGGATACTTTAAGTTGCGTGCCAACCTACTGCACCTTCATGGAATGTACCTCAGGTATATCCAGCGTCTAATTGACCCCTCCTCTTCCTCACACACATTTCACGCTGGACCTTTGTCCAATTTGGACTGAGGCAGGACCCTAGTGCTAGGCTGCTGCCAGATCCAGCAAAGCCTTTGAGCCTAATCCTTCTTCTAAATATTTTAATATTGGCACAGGAAATGGCATAGGGTTATAATTGCATGTGTTTAAACGCACCTGCGGTACATCGCCACTGGCAAGGCCACTGTCGGAGCTCACGCCGTCTTAAAACCCGCTCCTCCTTGCCTAAATTAGTAAAGGCTGCTGCAAACTTATAAGTGTACGCACGCACACACCTGCGGTACATCTCCACTGGCAAGGCCACTGTTGTTGGAGCTCACGCCGTCTTAAACCCACTCCTCCTTGCTACAATGTGTAAAAGCAGCTACAGGTTTACATGCATACACACCTGCGGTACATCTCCACTAGCAAGGCTACTGCCTGCGCTCACGCCATCCTTGAGCCCGCTTGCCACTGAACGCTGCTGCTGGCTAAGTTTGCGTACCTCTGCAAGATCAACCTGTACACGTACAGTAGACGCTGCCATGTCAATTATCACTTACAAAACAAATACACATACCACCCCCCCAGCAATTGGTGGTGGAGTGATTCCATTAGGACTTGCCTCCATCCCCACGACACAAACGGACTCACGACGCCTGACAAGATCAAGCATACGCAGAGGCAGGGCATATTGTGGCGTCCATCATGACGATGCTGCACTTATCATGACAATGCTGCTCTCTGGTTAGCAGACATGCACCTGCGTCAGTATGGGCGACGCAGCTACTCGCTTATCATGACAAGGCTTCATTTTGGTAGGCAGACACGCACAGGCAAACACATGCCCGCATCAGCACGGGCAACACAACTTATCACGATGGGCAAAGCACATGCATTGTCATGATAAGTGCAGCATCGTCATGATAAGCGGTATCTATAGTGGCTGCACTTAGCAAGCGTGAGAGTAGGTTAGAAGGCCAGTCTATTTGCAACACTGAGTAGTAGTTCGATAACAACCTGCATGGTGCAATGCTGCAAAAGTATGTAAGCGCATACTCTCCCCACAGCTAAGCCGCAGCATCCATATACTGTCCATTTTCACGAGAGCCCTTCAAAGCTGCTGTACACTTAGGGTTTAGGGGTTAGTACTAACCCTTACCCTAACCCTAGCCCTAATCCCTAACCCTACCCTAGTTAGTACTAACCCTAACCCTAACCCTAAACCCTAACCTTACCCTCCTCCTTGAGCAAGGCTACAACTAATTGTCTGTCACGTGACAATGCACGAGTTGACTTAGAAGTATGTAGAGCTTATCTCAATCGCCAATCATGCAGATGCAAGTCAAAAGTGGTAAAGTCACATGCGAACTGCAAATTCATGCTTAAACATTCCCTGTGACTGATGCAGGGAGTACTGGGCGTAGGGCCAGAACCATACACGGCACCTGTATATATATATATGTATATATTACTATGATACGGTTCCAGCTAGCCCTGGGGTGGGTGGATGGGAGGTGGGTGGGTTGTTACGTGCGGTATAAGTGCCCAGTAATATAATGTATTAAGTACCAGTGTATTAAGTACCCAGTAATACAGAGAATTGACGTCAAAATCGGCAACCCTCTACTACGCAATATAGGCACTACCAAGATGAGCATCGTGCTGATCCAGCTTGTAAATTCCAACGCTCAGTGAAGACTGAGCGTCAAGCCAGCCCAACCATGGTCACTTGCCTTGAATATGTTCAGGATACTTTGCCCGCCCACAATCAGAAACCTACGTCTGTCGTCCCAGGCTATGCTGAAAACCGGACCCCCGATCGAAGTCATCTGCAGCACACGCAACAGTGATTGTGGGCGTGTGAGTGTTGAGAAAACTTGCTGAGCGCAGATCCGTGCACTTGTGCACATGGATGTAAATCGACACAATACCATGCATGAGCAGGCTGTTGTACGAAAAAGATGATTTTGGTAAGCATAACATGAGTCCCTTCAATCTCTCTGAAGCCATTGCCAGCTGTAAGCATAGCTCAGGTTCAAATGGTTTGTGCTATGAACCTACTAATTGCAGCGCATGGGAGTGAGCGTGCTTTGCAGTCTCCTTTCTCCACAAGCCCACTAAATTTTTCCATTAAGGTCAGAAGTAGATGTGCAACATCACGCAGAGGATTAACAGCAGTTTGGTACTGTCCTTTGTCTGTATGTCCAAAGGTTAACGGCAATATTGATTGATGAAGGGTTTCATGAGTGGAAGACACTTGCAACAGTCAAGCAAGCATAGAAGGTGAAGCACCTGTAGGATGACGCCATCCTTTGTCCATATGCCCACAGTGTTGTTGGTAAAGGGTCACACAATTGGAAATCATACAGCTTAAATACTGAAGTAAATGAGAAGCTGAAGCACCTGCAGGTTGATGCCCTTCTCTGTCCATATGCCCACGGTATTGTCTATAGAGCCAGAAAAGAGGAGCTTGACAGCAGCAGCATAGTACAGGCATGTCACCATTCCTTTGTGCCCCTGCTGCGTGCGCAGGAGCTGACCATTCCTGCAGTCCCATACCTGAGTGTGTGTTTGCGTTTGTGTGTGTGTATGTGTGTGTGTGTGTGTGTGCTTGCGTGCTGGTGTATTTAAGATGATCATACTCTTACAGGCATTAGCTACATACAGTAATCAATGAAGCATAAAAACTGAATTTTACCAAAAACCAGCCAGGCCCTACCATAGTACACACATGTGCCGCACAAACATTAAAAGAACGCAGACATACACAAAGTCTGTACTTCTGTATGTAAGCAAATTGAACATCCATGAGGGGCAAGGCGATACAATCTGTGTGTGAGAGCAGGCATTACTAGTGCCACAAAACCTACTTTGATAACTTTATCTCCGTCTGCGCAGCTGTATATCTCTTTGCGCACGCGGTTGTATGCCAGACTGACAATCTCAGATTCGTGGGCCTCCTCTATCACCTTCACAACCTCCTGTGCGCATATAATGTGAGGTGTGTGTGTGTTTGCTGTGAGAATGATTCACGGAGGGGCAAGCATGCAACAAGGGGCAAGCATGCAACAATTCGATGCACGAATGTTGACAGTACGGTCTAACAAACACAAAGAATTCAAGTCACGGGTCCTAGGACGCAGTTTGAGGCATTCTATTTCAGCTACATGTGTATGTTGTGTATGAACAAAGGTCAAAATACTAATTTGTACGTTTAGGCCTTGTGCATGCTCAAACCTCAAATGCTAGAACCTGTTTGTACTCAACTGTGCTCAAGATCATTGCACCAAACAATACGTGATTGCAATCACGCAGGTGTGCCTAAATATGCGCCGGGCATATATGGAGGAATGTATTTGTACGTGTGCGTATGTGTGTGTTTGTGTGTTGGTGTGCATTAATGTGTGTGTTGCATGCATTTGTGCATATGTATGTGTGTGCGTGTATGTGTGCGTGTGTGTATGTGTGTGTTTGTGCGTATATGTGTGTGCATGTGTGTGTGCACGCGTGTATGTGTGTGCGTGTGTATGTGTGTGTTTGTGTGTGTGTGTGTGTTTGTGTTTGTGTGTGTGTTTGCGTGTGTATGTATTTGTGTGTGTGTGTATGTGTGTGTGTATTGTGTGTGTAATATGTGTGTGTTTATGTATTGTGTGTGTAGTGTGTGTATGTGTGTGTGTGTGTGTGTGTGTGTGTGTGTGTGTGTGTGTGTGTGTGTGTGTGTGTGTGTGTTGGGAGCTTATTAACACATTGACCGTGCATCCTTCTCCTATAACAGTTATGCATATGAAACAAACCTTCCTATAGCAGTTCTGCATATGAAACAAACCTACCATGGCCATGGTGAGCTGCTCCTCCAGCCCCTTGGCCGGCAAATTGTACCTATCAACACATGCGCATTATAACCGTGCTTTCCTGCATAAAATTATGACTACAAACTGATTTAGCTGCAAAAAAAATCACATCGAAGGATTCGAAGCCGGTGGTTTGATCTCGTGCAAATGCTTCCTCTACCGGTAAATAATGTTCGATACGAATTGTTGTTCGCTACATTTTGTAACATGAGTTTGCGATTGAAGACAGCACACCCCCCGAAGTTGGCAGCAAAAGGTGAAAAGGTGGAAAGGCTCAAGCCTGTGCGATGTCACTGCGGCTCAGACACTGCACCGTACGCCCTGAAATTTAGCTTGTATATTTACTAAACTGAGATCTATATGTATATCTATAAGTATAATTGAAGGGGTGGTCTATCGGGGCCGCAAAACGCGTTCGGTTTCTCGTCTGTTGAACCCCCGGCCAAAACCGAGGATTTCTGATGCTGGTCTAGCCAAAACCGAGGATTTCTGATGCTGGCCTAGCATAAGGGACTATCGTAATTAAAGCCGTTGTGTTTTCTGGCCAGGGGCGCTTCATCTGGGCCTGTAAAACCTCTATAAACCTCATATTAGAGAAGCCAGAAATTGATGCCATCTTTCCCGGCCAATGTCTCCGCGCCCAGTCTACGGTCTGCCCCGCGCTCGACGCCTTAGCAATTTCAAAGATCCTCCGAATGTGCCTGCTGCTCCATCCTTTGCGGAGGGGATGCAACAAGACATTGTACTTGCCAAGCAGCACTTACAGACGGCATAACAGAGGCAGAAGAAACATGCTGACAATGGGCGACGCCTTGCTCCTTTTAGCATAGGAGATGAGGTTCTTCTGAGCTCCAAGAATATAAGGATCAAACATACCGGCACGCCAAAGCTACTTCCAAAGTGGTTGGGGCCCTTCACCATCCGCGCCCACGCGAGCCACCACAGGCCGCGTGAAGGTGAACCTGGATACTCTGAGCCGGTATCATTCAAGCTGGACCTGCCTGAGAGCATGAGAGTGCATGATGTCTTTCATGCGTCCCTCCTCAAACCATATGTCCGAGGCGCTAATGTACAGCCTCCTCCCATGCTCTGTCACGCCCAATCGTTGGCAGAGACGAATCGTGTGACGGATCAGTTAAATTGGTTGACAGTTAAAAGTTTCTTTATATCTTGTTCAATAAGCTGGATGGCCAGTCTTATTAATAACCTTTATCTTCTGGATTTGATAGTTTTGGTAATCAATTGACAACATGTGAACTCTAAGAGGTACCATTTGAGGGGATCCTCAAGAGACCCTGTGCCGTGTAAGGTCTCCGATTCTATTTGTTCGTTGGTTTATAATACCAAGGTGTAAAAACAATGAGGCCGAGAGGTTTGAGTCATGGGTCCCAGCTCCGGGAAGGAGCAGCAGTGTGGCAGCGACGCAAAGCTGAGTTGACACAGAGCAGTAGACACACATACATGTGTGCAGAGAGCGCACAAGGGCATGAGCCAGAGAACTGGTAGAAGCATTAGGGACCAGCGATGCATATAACTCACTCCTCTGCTGGATGGTTTTTCCACCTTGGAGGCCTTCTTGGTCCGAAGGCGCAACCATATATCAGTAGATGTGCTGAGTCTTATTCTTTGCAGTGACCGTAATTTGATCTGACAGCCCACTGTAGTGGATGGAGAAGATTGGTTTAAAGTGGACCAGATCTTGAACCACCGTGATCGTAAATTCCATGTGAGAAAAGCTACTAAGCACACTTCAAAGAACTTCAAGTTGCAGCGTGAATACCTCGTCAAATGGCGCGGGTACAGTGACGATCACAACACATGGGAGCCTGCACCAAGGGTTGCAGCGCTCGATGCTCTCAAAGAGTATTTAGCCTACAGGACACGCATCCCCAATCCTGTGGCTTTAAGGAGAGACTTGGCCAGCTCCTCCTGTCCTCGACTAGAAGTTAAGAGGCACGTTGCTCAAGCACACCTCAGCGGCTCAAGCTTACCCTGAGGCTCCCTTAGCGCAATCATTGATCTAGATAGCCATCTTAATTTCAGGGGTTGATCTCCCTGAGTGGCGGCTGTCTCGGTACCAACAACAGATCACAGCCAAAGGGATAGCACCACCTAATGGAGTTTTACGCAACTTTGCTCCCAGAGACGGGTTCTAGGTCCTTACTAGGGACCACGCCCCAGGAAACATACGGTGGTCCTCAGTCTTAATATAATAAGAAATATTACCACAAAGCTCGGTGACTTTGACAGTGTGGCTCGAGCGCGGAGAGCCCATTTCCTCACACAACAACATCCAGGTGAGTGTGCCTCGCCACACTCGCTGCTATACAACCGTGCCTGTTACAATGCCGGAAGTTGTGGCTACATTACTTGAGTTGAATTTGATGAAATCTACATTGCAATTACTGTATTACGCATCGTCTCAGCCATGGTGTTTCGAACCTCCTCTGACCGTGCCAGAGTGTTAAACAAGTCCTTCCCGATTTCTCTTGCGTCCGCTTCTTCACTCGTTTGGATGATTTTCTGCATGCAAGGGGTGAGTGGCCCGGGTTGGTTCACTGGCAAACCTTTCATATCAGGAACTTGGCTTTGTTAGTAACATCAAAAGGTGTGGGTATCTCAGTTTCCCTTTGCTTAATCATGCTTGGGCTACATGGGAGCGCAATACCAGTGCTTTGCCTGACCCCTCTCTTTTCCTTCCAGACAGCATTTTGTATGCGCCAAGAACATGGAATATGCAGGGTTAGCAAGGTCTAGCTGCTTTTGGCAAGGCATGATTCACCATGTGAAGGGTTGTGTTTAAATTGCTCCATAAATATTATACGTTACATAAGTTGATCATTGCTACACTTACCAGCAAGTGTGCGATGTGGTCATGTGAAGCAAGCTCAAGTTGCGCGGGAAGGCTCCTAGATACCAGCATGCCCAGGCCAAGCAGAGCGCGCACCCTATGTTTGAATGCAAAGGGCAGGGATTTTAGAATTTGCAACCATTCATGCACAGCGTATATGCAGTACATTAAGCAGGGAAATTTGCATCCATGCTACACATGCGGTTACGTGCGGTTCTGGCCTAAAAAAACTTTGCTTTTGCATTCAAGCCAGATAACTTGACGAAATGAGTTGAATAAGCATTGGTTATAGAGATGCCAAATGCTGAAAGTAGCCGATGGTAGGTCTGTACAAAGAGTTGTAGCGCAACCCCCATTGCTAGGCTAAGGCCTGAGCAAAGTAAATGACAGCCGCCAACGGCACAAGGCATATGACAAGCAACCCTAGGTATGTTTAAACAGGGAATATACAAATGGATGCCCAGCCTGCAGACGTCTACCGGATGAGCATATGCTTGCCAAAATGGAAAGAACTACCCTTTGAGAAGATGGAATTGCAAGCTGGAGGACTGCTTCTCTCTTGCCCTCAAAATTGACAGTAATTCACACAACATGAGCAGCAGAAAACTCAACTGGACTTCCCCAGAACTGCTTGCAAGAAGCGAGGCCAGTTTGCTAACTAATCTCTGCTCGACCATGGAGGCTCTGACCGTCCCCTCATTTGTGGATAGCTGGCATATCAGATCAGCCGTAGCCTCCTGTGTAGGTTTGAATGACAAATGGTCATAGGAATGGATTCACATGTACTAATGGAAATGAAGACTTCCAGTCAGCTCAGCCAAGCCCTACCCAAAAAGAGGGATTTAATGCCCCTTTCCTGAAATGCACATCATCATCACAAAATGGTTTCTATACATGAATACAACACATTAATTAGTCTGGGGTCAAAAGTGTGAGTGGGAACAGGCCTGGTGGGGGGGCTGATCTTGTGCCATTTCCCTGCCAGAAAGGTAACAAGGGTGTAGAAATGCGGATTTTGGTCCGAATTTCACCAAATCTTTTGTTCCCAGATAGGTTTAAGGTCAAACCATAGCCATCAAAACATAAAAAGGGGGGCTGAAAATTTGCCCCTAAAGGACTAAGTGGACCTATTTGCTGGGCAAAAATGGTGCATTTCTGATAACCCTGGAAACACGCTTTCTGGCCACCACCTGAGTGTCGGGAGCCCTTCAGTATGCTTTTAAGGCATGCCCTGTCAAGTACTATGGTCTGGAGTGCTGGGGTTGGGCCTTGGTGGGCAGCGACAGCTGAGATATTCAAGATAACATCAGGCTCTGATCAGCCCCTCCGAGCACAGACTGATTCGACAAACAATGAACTATTAATAAAACTGAGCCACTCCGACTTACGCGGGAAGGCTTCAATAAAGGGCGTGACTTACAATTAATTGTTGGACATTATATATCGGAAACAAAAACGATCCCAAACGGTTCAGCAGTTGTTGCCTGGTAATTGCACTCTTCCTTGCCAAAAGGGGGTCTAAAACAGGACCTTGACCCCAGACCCCCGGACCTTCACCAAAATGTCCCCATTGTTATTGCAAACACCCTTGGTGAGTTGCTGGTACCGGGGAGGAGCTTTTGGAAATCCACTTTCTGGCAGGGATTTCCACCCTGCCCACCTGGGCACCTCCCGCCACAAATTGAGTGTGCAGGGGTGCTTAGATACATCTAATTAAGGTTTCTTCATACTTTAAAGTACTTTTCTGCTTTAGGGCAAGAACTCTCACAGGGATGGCTGGCCCGACTCTTAGAAAGGAACAAAAACGGTCTGTTCAAGGTCCACATGTGTGTGCACATCCAAAAAAGGATTCTGTGGCAAACAACTTGCGCAACCAACCCTTGCCCGTCGCTCAACCGTTTTTGACAAAAAAGGTTTTAAACACAGAAGCCGTGACCAGCAGCAAACAAAGGCAGCAATAGTGTTTACTTCAAATTTAAATGCCTTCCACCTCACGCAAAATTTGGGAAGGGAGATGTTGCCATGCTTCCGCAAGGTTTGAACAGCCACTGTGTGGCGGCTTGAAACGGCATCGCAAATTCACACTACCATTTGGTAGACTAAATACCAGCTCAGCAACAACTGGAAGCTGGAGCACAGAAGCGGAAGCACTTACCTGGACTTGAGCAGAGCTTAGTGCGACCTCACTCTCACACACGCTGCAAATCGCTGGCAGGCCTGCAGTGGAGAATAAAATTGTAAGCACAAACAAACTTGAGACTCGCAAAACAGACAACAGACTAACGCGCAGCCCTTTCGATGCTGGACTGAATTCCTTGATTCCTGAAACTGCGCACTGAGACGCAAGTGGAACCCCAAAAATGTGTAGCAATTTATTGCTGCTATGAGTTCTACTATGTCGCCGCTTCACACACCTTTTGCATCTACCACAGCTTTGGCACCCTCGACCCCTTGTTGCGCTACAGCCGTCAATGCGGCCAGAAGATTAATGAGTGCAGTGACGTCTTGTTCACTAGAAGAAAGGACGGCTTGCAAGAGGTTTACCAGCTTGGGAACCTGTTTCACGTTTCAAACAGTGTGAGAAGCTGAGTGCATTTAACTATGCGAGGTTGATACATCTGGTACATGCGTGATAGAAAAACGGTCACCAGATGGACTAAAAAGTACTTGTGAGTCCAGCGGAGTGCATTTGCCTGTGCGAGGTTGATACATCTGGTACATGCGTGATATTAGAAGAATGGTCATCAGATGGACTAAAAAGTACTTGCACCTTAAGACATTCTCCATTATGTGAAAGGTGCATATGATATCAGAGGTGGTCAACTAAGGCCCCTAATGAGGGTGTTTTTGGAATGTGAATTGAGTATGCGTGCCGGAGTTTGCAGTTTTTACGCTCAGGTGTAACCAGACACTCATGTCGAGGGCTATCATTTGGTGCTGAGCGTAAAAACTGCAAACTCCGGCACGCACGCCTAATTGCCTGCGGCGTGAACCCCACTTTCCAGTGCCAATCTGCTACATCTCACCACCTACTGCACCAATTCTGAAAGTTGTTGGTGTTCTTTTCATAAATAAATATCATTGCAACAAAAATGGAGTGAAACGGCCCAGTAATTGGTCAGATACTTCATTTAGGCCCATTTCCCCTATAGAAAATCAGCAAAAGGGGTGCCAAAAAGGTGGAAAACCAACCTTCACCAAATCTACTTTTTAAAAGCCAGGCTGATGCATAATGATAGAGGAAGTTCTCCTGTCTTGTTTTGGGATGAAAATAGGCCCTGGCTGGGGCGTGGTGGCCTGTAATGTGGGAGCTCAGTGCCAAAATTTGAACTGGATTTCTGCCCAGACCACTGGGGTGGTCCAATTGACCCCAAACTTTGTGGACCATCTAGTTTTGTTAATCAAACATGATTTGCATCAAAAAAATCACATCTTCAGAACATTTGCTCAGTTGACCCCCTCTGACATTATACCTAAGCAGACAGAAAATACTGTACAACACACTTGTACTGGGATCTTGCTTAGTGCTCAAGTCTTGCAGCTTTACCATGGATTGAATGAAGTCTTGTGGAAAAAGCAATGATAGCATGTCTTGAAGAAAGTGCACACCCCTCATGGGAAACCAAAAAGCATCATAAGTAGGGCTGACCACCGTACATAGCAAATTATGCACATACCTGAAGGTGGCTGCTTGCCATCTCCTCCTACTTGGAAATGTATTTGGCAGGGAAGCCCTTGCTGCTTTTTTTGGTGAGAGCTGATGTAAGGCTCCCCCCATTTTTCTTTATCTGCGTATGCATCGGATGCCACACTGCGCGGGCAGACAAAAGGCGGGAAGGTCACCAGCTGTAATCCATGAATTAATTTCCACTACGTGTGCGCTACAGGTTCGCAAGCACTGCTTGAACCTGCAATAATGCCTAGACTTGCAAGCACTGCCTGAATCTGCAAGCGATACCTAGATTTGCAAGCAATGCCTAAATCTGCAAAAGTGCCTAGATTTGCAAGCAATGCCTAGGTCTGCAAGCGAGTGCCACAGCAAGCAATTTTTATCAACAAGAAAGGTAAGGTGGCGGTCACACGCAAAATTTTCCCTACTTTTTTTCTTCGGGGGGGGAAAAATGTTTTCACTTTTGACAAAAAATTTTGCGGTCACACGTAAAATCCCAAAAAAAAATTTCCATGAGGAAAAATATTCTCGCCACATGCCAGAAACAGGGTAAGACCGGCTTTCAGTATTTTTTTCGTTTGGGACCTCCCCCCAAAAAAGTTGGAAACTGGTCCCTCATGTTCTCACTGGTCCTAAAACATAAAAATCTATCTAAAGATCACTTAAAATTATGAGTTTTGTGTTGTAGTAGTCAGGGTGGTGATGTATCCTAAGAATTCTAACCCCCCCAAGGCTCCTGCCAAGTCTAAACGCAAGCAGAGAGGAGACAAGCAGGAGCAGGCAGGTGGTGCCCAATGCACAGAGGCACCTGTGTCCTGTAGAGGGCTCTCTGATTTTGTGGTAGAGGGCAGCCAGGCTGACTCTTTGCAAGCGCTTGCGCACGCAGTAGGGGAGCTACACGCGCGGGAGCACCTGCAGCAGGTAGCCAGTGTTGCTCCCAGTGGCAGTGAGCGCCCTAGGCGCGCAGCCGCACCCCTGCCAGGGGTGTGTGAGGGGCACGATGTGGAAATCGAGGACTCAGCTTCCAAGGAGTATGGAGCAAAGCAACTGCAGCATGGCAAGTCAGTCCCAGAGCGGTGGTGATGAGGAAGGGCAGCAGGAAGATGAGCTGGCAGGGCAAGGGGGAGAGAGCGAGCAAGCGGAGGGGCAGGGTGAGCAGCAGGATGTGGACGGGATGGTGGAGGGGCGCTCAGCGAGAGAAAGGACATGGAGGACCGGGATCATACACCCAAGCAGATGTTGTGAGTAATGCGTGACATCAAGAATAATGCTGCAAACTGCAGCTTTAACGTCATGTGTGCGGGCAAAGTGCTGGTGAGGGGACCCAGAACCAGCCCAGTCCAAAAAGATTGCCAATCTCTTTGCAGCAGGAAAGGTGACGGCTGGGAGAAGTGTTGACATGGCCCAATCAAAGAAGTCTGTCCTCTGTTTAGGCATTAGCTGTGGCATCATGGCCAGCCAAGCAGCAAGGATCACGGCATACGACATTTGGGGAGCAAAATTTGAAGGAAAAAATATGAAAAATATTTTGTTCAATTTTTGTGACCGCTGGGAAATATTTTTGGTCCCTGAGCGAAAATATTTTTGTCATCCGAAAATATTTTACGTGTGACCGCTCATTTTTTTCCTAAAAGTGAAAATTTTAAGGAAAATTTTGAAGAAAAAAAAGGAAAAATTTTACGTGTAACCGCGGCCTAATTTTTCCAAAATCACTGTTATTTATGCTTGTCCAAAACTACACACACACACACAAGCTACATGGCTTCATGATTATTTCCAGCAGAAACTTCACAATGTACACCATCATATGCATTTTATATCTACAGAGGGACACACACACACACACATACACAGACAAACACACACACTCCATACATATAAAGATCAATTTCTATCCTTGAGTCATACACATTAACCGTCAAGGATTTGCTACTTTGAGATCTACTTTCCATCATGTCAGTATGAAACGATTTGAGAGCAACAGATGAAGCCCAATACACTCTGTTTAAGCTGCACTTCACAGTTTCCTTTTCAATTTTGTTCAAGGCACTCGATGGTGCTCGAAACGCACCGTGGAGGCTCTGTCGCAAAATCCACGTACAGCCCCCCATTCTCTTCTCTCACTGTATGTGCTCGCTGCTTGACGCCACTGCTGCCCCATTCCCCTGCCACCAGTTTCCTTTCTCCATTCATTTCTTCAAACGTCATTTTCTGATAGTACTTGTCGCCGGTTTCCATGTCAATCTGTGAGAGCAAGTGAGTAAGTACCTGTATTTATATACCTTATATTTATTATTATATTTATATACCTGTATTTATATACCTAAACTTGTCCACTAAGGTAGGCTCATTAGATCTTTGAAAGCAAAACAACTGGTGAGAAACACATTTTGCGTTGAAATGGAGTGTTTTCAAATGTGTTTTATATTTTGTGCAAGTGTCTATGAGGAATTACTGATCAGAGACGAGCGTAAAAAAGTGTCTATATTTCCCCAGTG
>Ga0307951_1001097_pt1 | contig 16269 bp, 17 predicted proteins | sample OrgLakmetagen374_FD_201842 | JGI IMG/M metagenome (GOLD analysis project Ga0307951, IMG submission 201842) | Saline water microbial communities from Organic Lake, Antarctica - #374 | ecosystem: Environmental > Aquatic > Non-marine Saline and Alkaline > Saline | place: Antarctica: Organic Lake... | reverse complement strand
CCCCCCCTCCCCACACACACCTAGGCCCCGTGTACTGTGGCAATTGGTACCACGCCACAAGCAGCAGATGCCCGGTACTTGAACACCGAATCTAAATCAGGTTCTATGCATAGCGTGAAGAAAGTTACATTCGACCCACACACACACACACCTAGGCCCCGTGCACTGTGGCAATTGGTACCATGCCACAAGCAGCAGATGCCTGCTACTTGAATACCAAACTAAATTAGGTTCTATGCATAGCGTGAAGAAAGCTACATTCGACCCACATACACAAATACACACACATACACGCATCCACACACGCACACACACACACACACCTAGGCCCAGTGTACTGTGGCAATTGGTACCACGCCACAAGCAGCAGGATCCCTGTGGCAGAGATGCTGTATTGCACCAGATCCCAGGCAAGGTTAGAAGTCCAGTATAGCCAGGAGGGGGTACCAGCCACGAGCTGGAGGTGTGTGGAGCCGCTGGCCCTCTCTCTGCATGTTCAAGCAACAGGCACGCGCAAGAATTGAGTTTTGGGCAGCAATGAGCAACAGGCCAGCAGTCGAAAGCTTTGTCACAAGAGTAGGGTTGGCCAGGAACGTATATAAACACCGTATATGACCGTATACTTGGTGATTTTCCTGCCAAAAATACCGTATATACACCGTATATTTATGGTTCTGGCCAACCATACACAACAGAGGGTTTTTTCACCATAACGACCTGCAGTGAAGGATGCAAGACTGAGGGTTAATCAGCAGTTGGAAGCCTTTTGTCACGAGAAAGGGTTCTTCACCATAACGACCTATGGTGAAGGTGTTAAGGCTGAGGGTTAATCATAAGTCGGAAGCCTTTTGTCACGAGAGAGGGGTTCTTCACCATAACGACCTGCAGTGAAGGATGCAAGACTGAGGGTTAATCAGCAGTTGGAAGCCTTTTGTCACAAGAGAGGGTTCTTCACCATAACGACCTGTGGTGAAGGTGTTAAGACAGAGGGTTAATCAGCAGTTGGAAGCCATTTGTCACGAGAGGGGGTTCTTTACCATAACAACCTTACAGTGGTGAAGGATGCAAGACTGAGGGTTAATCAGCAGTCGGAAGCCTTTTGCCACAAGAGAGGGTTTCTTCACCATAACGACCTGTGGTGAAGGTGTTAAGACTGAGGGTCAATCAGCAGTCGAAAGCCTTCAATCCAAGAGAGGGGGCTCCAGCCCCGCGCTGGAGGAGAGAGAGAGAGTGGAGCCGCTGGCTTTATCTCTCCCTGTAAGTTTGTGCAATAGAAGTGCAAGAACTGATTGTTGGTCAGAATTGGGCCCGTAGCTGTAAGTCTCGTCAAGAGGAGGCTCCACTCTCCTCCAGCTCGTCCTCCGGCTCATGGCTGGATCCCTCTCTTGACGAGGCTTACAACTACGGGCCCAATACTGACCAACACTCGGTTCTTGCACTTCTATTGCACAAACTTACAGGGAGAGAGAAAGCCAGCGGCTCCACTATCTCTCTCCTCCGGCTGGAAGCGAGTGGAGCTGCTGGCTCTCTTTTTGTAAGTTTAAGCAACAGGCATGCAAGCGCGGTGTGTTGTTTGTAGGGTTGGCCAGAACCGTATGAATGCAGCGCATGTGACCAAATATTTTGTGATTTCCCTGCCCAAAATGCAGTGCATACACCTAGGGTTGGCCAGAACCATATATGTACGGTGTATATACGGTATTTTGGCAGGGAAATCATCAAAAATACGGTTATATACGGTATATACATACGGTTCTGGCCAACCCTACATACACCATATAGATATCTAGTTCTGGCCAACCCTACGCAACAGGCATGCAAGCGTGGTGTGTTGTTTGTAGGGTTGGCCAGAACCATATGAATGCAGCGTATGTGACCGAATGTTTGGTGATTTCCCTGCCAAAAATGCAGTGCATGCACCATATAGATACCTAGTTCTGGCCAACCGTATGCAACACGCATGCAAGCGCAATGTGGTGTTTGCCAATGGGCTCAGGATATAAAGTATTTACCCGGCCAAAAGGGTATCAGCCACAAAGCAGAGAGTGAAGGACAGCGGATATATTGCCTGGTGATGCGCACCCCATAGCGACACTATGATGGCTAACTAATCACACCATGCCGACTGATGCACACCACGATGGCTGGTAAGAATATGCAGACTGATGCCACTGTGCTGACTGATCCACACCGCGCAGACTGATCACACTATGCTGACTGACTGATCACACTGTGCTGCCTGATCCACACCACGCAGACTGATCACACCATGCTGATTTTATGACCAAACCGCACCTGACGAGGAACACAGAGAACGAAGCAGACAGTACGGAGGCGGCCAGCGTAAGGCACACCACAAGCAGCAGCGCAGACGCGTCTTGGCGCACACGTGCAGCGGCTTCGGTGGGAAGGATGGGCAGTGGGTGGTTGGTCACCTGTGGTTTGTGGTCAAGTTCAGGGTGTGTGTGTGCGTGTGTGTGTGCGTGTGTGTGTGCGTGTGTGTGCGCGTGTGTGTGCGTGTGTGTGCGTGTGTGTGTGCGTGTGTGTGTGAGTGTGTGTGTGTGTGTGAGGTCTTTATCCACATCAAGGACTCCGTTGGTACCATGTTTGTATAACTTCGTTGGTGCCATGTTTGACACTGTTTACTGGTAGGCACGCTTTTGGTTTGCATTCAATACTCGCTCAGTCTTATGCCACACAGTAAACATGTGCCATGTTTGTTTAGCATTGTTGGGCCATGTTCAAGTGACACATCCACACTGGCTTTCTTGCTATAACGAAGAAAGGGATTAAATTGACACACACACAGACAAAAACATACACACAGACATACACATACACACGCACGCACAACCCCACACCTACCCTGAATGAAGCCCCTGCACCAGCACCGGCACCAACACCAGCAGCCTCCTCCAAATAATGCAGCAGCCCCGTGCTGGCGCTGCTCAGCGCTGCTGGTATGCCCCACACCGCAGTCTGATTGACTAAAAGGGCCAGCCGCACCGTTGCAGCATCACCCCCTGGTGCAACCGCTGCCGCCGCTCCTTCTGCTACTGAAAAGGCGACGCTCTTGTCTGCCGCTGCCGTGGAGGCTGCTGAAGCTGAAGCTGCTTCCCCTAGGTCTGTCGCAGCGTCTGCCACGTCTGCTCCTGCACCGCTCTTGCCTGCGCCACCGCTACTGCCCCCACCACTTTTACCAATTGCACTGTAACTGACACTTCTTATGTTCACGTCACTGTCAATGTTGCTGCTGCCACTGCTGCTGCTGCTGCTGCCACGCAGCCAGTCTTGCAATGACGGCAGCGCCTCCACGTGCAGGGCGTCATACGCGGGCGAGGGCCAGTGGGGGTGCTGAGGGTGGCCAGACACGGTGTGTGCTGCTGTGTCTGTACGACGAGAGGAGAGACCTGTGAGGTCGTCAGTTGGAGTGGTTGTTGAATCGGTTGAGTCCGCTGAGTCAGCTGGGTCATGGGACCATCGGAGTGAACGTGGATGGTGGCTGCGGACGGAGGTGCTGTGGCTGTTGTGAGTGGATATTTGCTGTGGCTGTTGTGAGTGGATATTTGCTGTGGCTGTTGTGAGTGGATACTTGCTGTGGCTGTTGTGAGTGAATATTTGCTGTGGCTGTTGCTGTAGCGCTGCAGAGGTGTGCTGGGGTTGCTGCTGTAGTGCTTCATTTGTGTGGGGCTCAGTCTGGAGCTGCTGGGATCGCTGCGTGTACAACGAAGAGGTGGTTGGGGAGGCTGCAATCCTCGCTCCCCCTTCCTTTTCTGCACCTCCTTCTGCGCTGGCGCCTTCACCATGGGGCAGGTCGTCACTGGAGTACCAATGGTCGAGCAAAAGACCGTCCAGAGTCCCTTGCAGGGACCCCCCTTGGAACAGCTTGGTGCAGCCGGAGTCGAATCCCTGCACGCGGTAATGTTTGAAGCAGGCAATGTGCGGGCAGGTGGGGGAGTGGATCGCAATCAGGGCTTGCGAGGGGACCTTTTTGAAACGGTTGGAGCAGCTTGGAGCAGCTGGCGCCAGATTTCTGCGTGCGAAATCATCAAGGGAAGGAATTGTGTGGGATCGTCTTGTAGGAATTCCCCAATCGCATAATTGGGTCAGAGTTCGGGCGTACTTGGGGCGGATTTCGCCTAATTAATTACAAAGCTGGCGCCAGAATTCTGCGTGCAAAATCATCAAGGGACGGGATTGTGTGGGATTGTCTTGCATTCACATAAAAGACTTGTGAGAAAGGTGCGGATCGGTATGAAAGCGGATCGCATGTTGAGACGCGCTCGGGTGCCCTTTTCAAAATGGCTTGGAGTAGTTAAAGTCAAATATCTGTGTGAAAAAGCAAACAAAAAGCTGTGGAGGAGAGACGGTGTGAAGAATGCAGACAGTGGTGTGGGAGTGTTGTTTCTAGCGAGGTTGCCCCTAATTGTACAGCCCTCGAGGCGGCTGGTGCAATTGGAGCATCAATGGCGCAACTAGAGCATCAATGGTGTAGAGCATCATCAATCGTGTGGAGCATCATCAATCATGTAGAGCATCATCAATCTTGTAGAGCATCAATAGTGCAACTAAAGCATCAATGGTGCAACTAGAGCATCATTAATCATGTAGAGCATCATCAATCGAGTAGAGCATCATCAATGGTGTAGAGCATCATCAATCGTGTAGAGCATCATCAATCGTGTAGAGCATCATCAATGGTGTAGAGCATCATCAATGGTGTAGAGCATCATCAATGGTGTGAAGCATCATCAATCATGTAGAGCATTATCAATGGTGCAACTAGAGCATCAATGGTGTTTCAAATGTGCGAGAGGAGGTAGAGCAAAGGGAGATCATCCTAGATAGAGGAGTCTATACAGCACCATTAAAAACAGCTCCCTGCTCATCTGTACGAATAAAACAGCTCATATACCTAGGGTTGGCCAGAACCATATATATATGGTGTATATACTTACGTTAGGCAGTGAATTACCAAATAGACGGTCATATACGGATTATGTATACGATTCCGGCCAACCCTACATATACCCCTAGCTGGCAGTGCATGACCAAAGTTGGCCATAACCATACACTTGTCCGTAGTCACAGTGTCTGCACGCTATACTTAGCAGGGAAAGATACATAATACATAATACAGTCATGTACAGTGTATCTTAGCTCATGTCTTTATCGTGCCTCATGTCTGCGATCCATGCTTAAGCTGGTACCATGATTGTTTGTGACAGGTTTTTCATAGAAAAGTCCCTTGGTCCTCACTCTTTCTTCTCAGTCTGAGCTTCACTTTCCTGTCTTTTTGCTTCTAGTCTTGGCAGTTGCGAGGACCCTGGCTTCATAGCAGTTAGTCCTTGTTAAAAACTCACCGCCATTCCACACAAAAAATTAAGCATTGAACACATCAGCTGAACACATCAAAAAAGGTGAACGCATAGACAAAATCAGTCAGCCTGAAAAACAGTCTCACCTCCCCATATGCTTGCAGCCAAGCATCCAGCTGTGCAGGTGCATCTCTCACGCCTGATGCAACAGAAAGGATGCTGGGCTGTCCTCCCAGCACTGAGTCGCGATTGAGGGAGACTGCAGGTTTGTCTGCAGACTTGACGGACAACGAGGTGACCCATAGGGACAGGTACACCTGTGTGTGTCCGTGTGCGTGTGTGTACGTGTGTGTACGTGCGTGTGCGTGTGTGTGCTTAACTGCTAGTGGCGAATGCAAGCACAATACCTATGTGTGAACTGTGTGCAAGGCTTTTACTGGTAGGGTTCAAGTTCAAGCGATGCCAACGCAGCGCTCACACACACACACACACACACACACACACACACACACACAGACACACACACCATACGCGCTCACAGGCAGCCCTACCAGCAGGAGAGGCACCACCAGCTGCGTGATGAGCGTGAGGCGTCCTCGCGCCGCGCACAGCGCACGTTTTGTTAAAAGCGCCCTCAGCTGCTGCTGCAGCAGGGCAAGGCCTTGCAGGGGTGGGTGAGGCTGAGGCTGCTGCGCAGTATGTTGCTCTTGGTCTGTCTGCTGCAGCTGTTGAGGATGCATTTCTCTTTTGTGCTGAGGGCGCAGAAGTGCAAGGCCCTCCCCATCGACTTCTCCTTCTGCTTCTTCCCTCTCTGCCCTGTTTCCTTGCATGGCAGCTCCTGCATATTTGTGTGTGTGTGTGTGTGTGTCTCTGAGCATGTTTAGTAAAACATGCCCATACTTGTGTGTGCGTGTATTTGCGTCTGCGCGTGTAAACATACAAGTTTTTGCTACTTTCTAGTCCTGCGTCTTTGTACGTTGCGTGTATGAATATGCGTGACAACTTAACATCTTTGTACGTTGCGTGTATGCATTTGCGTAACAGCTTTGCATCTTTGAACGTCGCGTATATGCATATGCATAACAGCTTTGCGTCTTTGTATATTGCGTGCGTGCATATGCATAACAGCTTTGCGCCTTTGTACGTCGCGTGTATGCATATGCATTACAGCTTTGCGTCTTTGTACGTCGTGTTTATGCATATGCGTAACAGCTTTGCGTCGTTATACAGTACATGTGTGTTACAGCTCTGCCCACCTCCTCTCACAGAAGCCATTTCGGACTCTGCTCCAAAGTTCTGGACCTGGTAGTCTGTGTTCTCCTCTGTGACTTTGAGAAAGACCTGAGGTCACACGGAGTGTGTGCGTGTGCATGTGTGTGTGTTCAATGTGTGCGTGCATGTGTGTTTGTGCATGTGTGTGTGCGTGTGTGTGTGTGTGTGTGACCAAAAAGACTTGTGCATAACAGCGGACACACATACACACACGCACACACGCACACACTCACACACACACTCAAAAACAAATACACACACGCGCACACGCATACACACACATGCTCCCAGCATACCTCCTCAAGAGTCGTCACACTCAGACCATAGCTGCTCACTCCCAACCTCCCCAGGTTTGCCACCCTTGAATTGTTGTTGCTACTGCTGCTTCTTACAGCGCTGTCCAAGTCTGCAAAGCAACACAGGTTTGACAGCTCTTGAGCTTTGTGTGCGTTGGTGTTCATTTATGACTACTGCTGCTTCTACTGCTGCTACTACTGCTGCTGCTGCTGTTGTGCTCCATAGGCAACGCTGCACAAGAGGCATAACGTGTAAAAGGACTTTATCTTCCAAGCGTGTGTGCTTCAATGAAAAACAGCAGGGCTGGCCAGAACCGCATACTCACGCCATATACGACTGTATATTTGATGATATCCCTGCCAAGATTACCGTATGTATACCAAATATGCATGGTTCTGCCAACCCTGAAAAAGAGAGAAGTGTACAGACAGTGGAAAATATTCCTCACACTGAAGACTCTTACTGGTGATCACACTGGTGATTCACACAGGTGTTTCACACTGGTGATTACACTGGTGATTCACACCGGTGAAAAAAAGAAAAGGAGCCACTTTCGTATTGTGTACAGCCGACACTCATCCACCACAAAATAACAAAATTAGTTGGCATCAGGAGGAGTCAGCTCCACACAAAGATGTGGTGCATGCTATAATGTTTTTTGTTGGCACGAGGCAGGACCGAAAATGGGGTGTGTGGTTTAGGAATGGCCAAAATATAATGGCAACTGATTTCAGGTGGTTGCTGCCAATATAGACATCACGTCTTAGAAAAAGGAGGACCGTAAGCGTTTCCTCGACGTTTGATTATAAAAAGGAGAGAGTGCAGAATGTTCACATACCTTGAAGAGCAGCATTGCCTGTCTCTGCAACGGCGGTGGTGGCTTCTACAGCAGCGTCGAGCTCCCGCAAAAGAGGTGGGAAAAGGGGAGCATCGAATCGAGGCAGCTGGAACACCATTTCACCTGTGTTTGTGTGTTTGTGTAAAAGTGTGTTAAGATTGTGGTCAGAGGGGGGAAAAAGGAGCACGAATACACACACACACACGCACACACACACACACAGAGAGAGAGAGAGAGAGAGAGAGAGAGAGAGAGAGAGGCTTGGTGAAAGCACAAGTGCACAAACAAGCACACAAACACACGCACCTGCATCCCAACCGACACCCATAACAGATGCATCTCCCCTGCTGCCAGTGATGCTGCGCGGTCCCCCCCCAGAGCTGCGGAGCAGTTGAGCGTCTGGGACGTGCCTCTACAAAGCAGAGGGAGTATGACAATACTATGTTGACATTTGCTGATAGTGTTGACAATTGCTGATAGTGTTAAGATTTTTTGCGAGCACGGAGAAGGTCTGAATGTAGGCATAATGTAGTTTGGTGTAAGCAGCACCTAAGCCCATGAATGGAACTAGGAATGCGCCCAGAGCCACGGACAATTATGTGGAGGGTGCTTTAGGCTTGCCTTCAAAATCACAGAATGATCTCAGGAAGGACGATCATAGGAAATTGAGCGACAGGCGTAGACGACACAGTAACACACCCTGCCTCACATTGATAGAGACAGGAGCTTCCTAGGTACTGGGTACCTCATACTGCTCCGACAAAGGCGTGTTCTCTCACGCACAACGCATGCACATGATGGCAATGCACATTTCATGTACACCATGTCAGAAATGCACCTGCTTTGGTGCCTCAAATTGCGGTCCATGTGTTAAAGTATTTTCAGTGCTCATGAGAGGATTCTTTGTTACCGTGCCAAAATTATATCACCCCGCAAAAATAATGTTTTTGAGGGGTGCGGCTAAGTGCGGACAGAAAATTAAATAAATAATATTAGGTCTGCGGATTGGTGAAAATGGCCTAAATTGGTGAGAATGGCTTAAAAATGGCCTGCGGATTGGATTATAATAAATATTGAAGGGGGTGCGGATTGGTTGCGGATTTGCAAAACTAAATATTTTTTTTGGGGGTGCGGGATGATTAAATTTTGGTACGGTATATGCAAGAACAGACACACCCGGACAAGGGCCTCAGTTTCTTCCACCCTCCCAGCAGCTGTAGTTGACGCCGCAAAGGCCATGCTTAAGGAAGGCAGAGGTCCTCCTTCCCCTTCGTCAAGTGCCCCTGAACACAAGAAAAACACACACACACACACAATAACCACATTGGTAAAAACGTTGGGAGCGTGATTGAGCCCTCACCGCTTTGCCAAGAAAAACACTCACAAAACAGGCACTATTTACATCACCATACTCAGGGGTATTTTCCCCCTGTTGTCTGGCTGGAACAGGTGGTCGTACAATGATTGGTTGCCTATCTAACGGTAGGTTGCCTATGCCGAGCTGGTAATGTATTAGGTAAAATGCTTGGTTGCCTTTCTAACAGTTGGTTGCTCATGGCCAACTGGTTACATAATAGGTGGCAGGCACACATGAAAGCCCCAATGCCTTGCTGCTGTGTGAGATTATGCATGAGAGAACATGAGTAAGCCATCTAAACTTTCCGTTCTATATGCGCGCAGCACGTTACAGCGCTTGATTGGAGTGACACTTCTGGACTTGGCATGTGACACTTCTGGACATGGAATGTGACACTTCTGGGTATGGAGTATGGGTCATATTTAATGTTATATGACACTTCTGGACAAGGGACGTCATATTCTATAACATTTCTGACAAGGGTCACTTCTGGACTTGGCGTGTGACACTTCTGGACATGAAATATGAGTCATATTAAATGTTATATGACACGTCTGGACAAGGGACGTCATACTCCTGGACAAGGAATGTGGTTAGGGTTTAGATGGTTTAGATGGTTTAGATGGTTTAGATGGTTTAAATGGTTTAGGTGGTTTAGGTGGTTTAGATGGTTTAGATGGTTTAGATGGTTCAGATGGTTTAGGTGATTTAGATGGCTTAGATGGTTTAGATGGTTTAGATGGCTTAGATGGTTTAGGTGGTTTAGGTGGTTTAGATGGTTTTGATGGTTTAGATGGTTTAGATGGTTTAGATGGTTAGATGGTTTAGATGGTTTCACTTCTGGACTTGGCATGTGACACTTCTGGACATGGAGTGTGCCTATTGCATGAAGATGAATCGTAAGGCTTTCTGTCATTTCAGCTAGCGTTGTGTTGTGCGTGCAATGCATCCGTCAGTTCACGATTTAACTGACACCTCATGCCTATGCATACTTGTTGATTGGTGATCATTTTCTACCAGATGATGTAACTGACCTGATTGACGAAATGCCTGAACGCATTCAGCAGTGTGCTTGAAGGCAGCACCTCCGGCAAATACATGACATGATGTGTGATCAGAACCAAAGGATTGCCTGCATCTCGTATGCCAACCATCAACCATCAACTGTTTTGCACACCTGAGGCAGCTGAAATGCCAGCAGCTCCAGCCAGTTGGTTGTAGGAGTTGGAAGGAGTGGGAGGGGGCGGGGGTGTACGTGAGAGGGAGAGGGTGAGGGTGTAGCCTTCTCCGTGTGCAGCTTTGAGTTCCATAGGGGTGCCACTGGCGGCCACACGACCAGCACCCTGTGCATTGTCAGCAGAAGAATGTTCAATCATTGGTCATTTTTGTCATTGCTCATTTGGAAATTTGGTCGGTTATGAAAGGATTGTGCTGTTTCTCTCACCATTTTTCCATTTTTCCATTTTTCCATTTTCCATTTTTTTGCTGGGAATGAAAGGGTGTGTGATGTAAAACGTGTGTACCTCACAAGACGACACAGCGCACCATGATTACAACATCATCTCCCAGCACATTTTCTCGCCGGGCATGGAAGGGTGTGTGATGTAAAACGTGTGTACCTCACAAGACGACACAGCGCACCATGATTACAACATCATCTCTCAGCACATTTGCTTGCCAGGCATGAAAGGGTGTGTGATGTAAAACGTGTGTACCTCACAAGCCGATACAACTCACCATAATTACAACATCATCTCCCAGCACATTTTCTCGCCGGGCATGGAAGGGTGTGAGATGTAAACACGTGTGTACCTCACAAGCCGATACAACTCACCATGATTACAACATCATCTCCCAGCACTTTTTCTTGCCGGGCATGAAACGGTGCATGATGTAAAAACCTCACAAGACGACACAACTCACCATGATCACAACATCATCTCCCAGCACATCAGCCTCTTCCATGCTGTGAGTGGTGAGCACAACCGCTGATCGGCCTCTGTAACTGCGAATCAGCTCCCAGGTGAACCTGAAATTTATCGAAAAAGGGAAAGAAGTGACAGCAAAACCCAAACACAAGCGTAGATTTTTGTGACAACCGCTGCTCGGCCTCTGTAGCTGCGATTCCGTTCCCGGGTGAACCTAAGAGAGTTCAAAATAGGGAAAGAAGTGACGGCAAAACCTAAAAACAAGCAAAGATTTTCTGTAACTGTGAATGAGCTCCCAGGTGAACCTAAAAGAGTTCAAAAAAGGGAAAGAAATTGACGGCAAAATCAAAACGCAAGCATAGATTTTTTGTTACTGCGAATGAGCTCCCAGGTGAACCTGAAATTATTCGAAAAAAGGAAAGAAGTGATGGCAATACCCAATGTAAGCATAAAGTTTTGTGACAAGGGTACGTCCCATAGTGCATACAGGACATGCAAATAATCAAGGTTTGGGCAGATTAGGTCACCCACAAGTAGTGCCTCATCAGAGCAGGGAAGGGGGAGGTGAACAGAACGAGACGTTTCTATTCACATAACGTTGCTAACACAACTCTGTTAGCAAGTTCAGTTAAAAAATCTCTCATTTTTTCTTTCAGGGTATCAGCCCAATATCTTAACGAGTAGCTGAAGTGCTGCACTCAGGGCGGGCATGCCTCCATACGCACCCCTGGCATTCAAGCAAAGCAAGGTCTCAGAAGCTCCAAACAGCTCTCAAGTGAGCAAGAAGCATTGATATCTGCAATACATAGGACTTGCGCTATCTGTGCAGCGCTTCCTAATCATTGAAGGTTGCAGCCATGATCACTCACTTAGCACAAGCACACTAGATATAAGCTACCCGTGCCCCGAATTGCCCCTAACGTGCGTATGTGAGTTTCCTTACTTAAGGTGCCATGTTTGTTTGCGTGGATGTGTACGTATGAGTACATTCATGGCCAGTTAATTGATTTTGGTGGTAAGGAGCCTTTTTCATGTGCTGGCACAAACATGCTCATTCCCTTATCTGCACTGGATGTGTTACCACTACCGGCGCAATCTTCTGTCAGTTTTCTATTCTTTTCCTATATGTTTCGTGTACTTGTCAAAACGTCCACGGCGTGTTTGTATGCTTGTTTGTGCATGCTTCTGAGCGTGTCTGCATGCGCATGTGAAATCTCCATCACGCACAAAAGCTCCTTACCTTCATCACGCCGGGTGTTCCATTACCAGCGCAGTCATGATCGAGATCTATTTTTTTCTTATACAGAGCAGTTACGTGCATATGTGCGATGTGCATCTGCTCACACCTGCGTGTGTAGGGGTCCATGCCTGAGGTTGGCTCCTGCGGTAGCACAACAAAGAGAAGTAATTGTTGTTTCATGGAGCAAAGGGAAGTGAGCTTGGCTTCTATTAAGCCAAAATGATGCATAATGTATAGGATCTAAGTCTGAGGTCAGCAGAGTGGTGTTGGGGAATGAGTTCATTTATATTCTGTGTATATTCATGTCTGTGTATGCCAGTTCGGTTAGTCAGTTGCTCTTATTAATTGTTCCTTCGGCCAGCTGCTTTGGCCGTTATTATCGCCCCCTCATTAATTGCGATGTAACACCAGATACCCGTGATAGGGTCTCCGTCCCTTTCAATACGTCCAGCATGGGTCATACACAACAGGTGATGGACGTCAAGCAAAGGAACACAATGATCAGATATCGGACATGGAATAGAGCAATATGAGGGAATGGCGTGGAGAGAGTTGGTGCGTATATTGCAGTTGGAGAAAACCTTTACCATTAATTATACAAAAACAACGACACCACAAACGCCATCTGCCAGCCACGGACAAATTTCAGCGCAACTGTACAGGAGGCAAGGAAACAAATGGATCTGCACAAAAACACACACATATACACACACGCACACATACACACACGCACACACACGCACACACATACACACATGCGCACACAAGTAGGTTGAACAACAGCAGGCCTGGTAAGATCATTGATGCGCTCATATTCACGCACATCAATAAGCACCACAGCAGGGTCACCCAGGAAGGCGATGGCCACACTGAGCTTGCGCTTTTGGCCACCACTCAGATCACCAGCCTGGCTGTCCATTTTTGTAATCAGGCCAACTTGCTCCCCGGCATCTCGCGCAACCTGCGCATTGGATAGAGAAAAAAACACACAGATAAGGCTAGACAGATTGCCTGTCTGGCGGTGATTTGTGATAAGCCTACTAAAACTCCCCAGCCTCTAGCGCGACCTGCACTTTGATTACAGAACGCATGTTTGACAAGGATATTGTGATCAAAATCAACAAAACCATCTGTGCCTGTCTCACATCACGCACAGTTTTTGCTGCAGAGCACTACACTTGTACAGATCATCATCAAAAATATTACTGCAGTACCATTCATATTTTCGTTCCTGCTTGCGTCACGAATCCTCTGCTGCACTCTCTTCATACCAAACTGCACTGCATCCGCCCCCTAAACTCTCTGGTAGACACGTACAGGCGGTTGGTCACCTGAGAGCCACCACTTGCCTTCAATACTGGCCTGTGCCGCGACCTGCAGCTTTGTGCTGCACCAACCTGCACCAACCTGCACCACATTCTGCAGCACTGCATGCATCTACAACAAAGAGCACACATTCTGCAGCACAGTTCTTTACATACCGTGACCTGCACCACGATCCTTAACTGTGTATTTCTTTTAACCTGAGAGCCACCACTTGTCTTCAATACTGGCCTGTGCCGCGATCTGCAGCACAGTTCTTTACATACCGTGACCTGCACCACGATCCATAACTCTGTATTCTATCAACCTACATCTTACCTATACCAACCTGCACATCTATACCAAGCTGCACGACATCTGCTCCACCGTAAATCCTTCATCTCTACACACCATGACCCACACCACAATATTTAGATCTGTATTCATCTGCACCAACCTGCACCACATCTCTCCACTATATCCCTTTATGCATACAGCGGCAGGTGCTCCCCTGCGTGCTGCCACTTGCGCTGAATGCTGGCCTGCAGAAGTACTTACGTAGGCATGCTGACCTGCACCACATCTACTCTCCACTATATCCCTTTATGCATACAGCAGCAGGTGCTCCCCTGCGTGCTGCCACTTGCGCTGAATGCTGGCCTGCAGTAGTACTTACGTAGACTCACTGACCTGCACCACAATTCATCTATAAACCAACCTGTATCCATCTATAAACCAACCTGTATCCATCTATAAACCAACCTGTATCCATCTATAAACCAACCTGTACCCATCTATAAACCAACCTGCACCACGTCTGCTCCTTTGTATCCCTTGATGGAAGCGTACAGCTGCAAGTGCTCCCGCACTGTCAAATCAGGCCACAGCACGTCGTGCTGGGGGCACACTCCGAGGCTCTCACGAATGCGCGCCATCTGCGCCGTGATTACGCGTGACAGGATTTGTGTGAAGGGTGCAGGTTATGATGTGAGACACAATTTTAAACTGGGCCCCATCTGCGCCGTGATTACGAGTGACAGGAGTTGTGTGCAGTGTGCAGGTTATGATGCGAGACACAGTTTTGAACTGGACCCCATCTGTGCTGTGATTACGAGTGACAGGAGTTGTGTGCAGCGTTTAGATTATGATGTGAGACAGGAATTTTTACTAGGCCACAACATATTGTGCTGGGGGGAAATACTGGGGCTTTTTTGGATGTGTGCCATTCTTTGTTAGTTACTTGTAATTGGAAGTCTTTTGAGCAGGTTATATAAAGGAGGCACATTTTCACACCCAATAACAATTAACAATGTATGGCATGTGACCTGCGCTCAGGACCTAGTGTGCCCGCTTTAAGATTTCAATATCGGGACGAATTACGTTATTATCTGTTCAAAAGTGTGAATTATAACATGAACAGCAAAATAAGAACTTTAAGGAATTGTGAAACGGCTGTACCCAATCTCAGATCACCTGTTGCTTACACAAACATGCACTCACCTCAGTGTTCACAGCAAATCCGTTGAGGTAGGCGTTGCCAGAGGTGGGAGGGGTGAGACCCGTGAGGATGTGCATGAGTGTGGTCTTGCCAGCGCTGCAGAAAGGTATCAATATACATTAATATGTGTTTGTAAGCAAGGGTTGTCTTGCCAGTACTGTAGAAACGCATCAACATACATCAACCTGTGTTTGCAAACAAGGGTGGTCTTGCCAGCACTGCAGACACACATCAACATAGTTATTTGAGTTGAAGCATGAGGGTGGTCTTCCGGCATTGCAGATATGCATCATCCCGGTACAATAAGTTTGTGCATGGGAGTTTAGTTGAGAATGAGCATGTTGGTACCTTAAAGCATACGAGCCTAGCCAATGCTGAAAAACCGAACCGAGAGTTTAATCCAGAAATTATTAATGCAGAAATGTGGCTCTAATAATACAGAAGAAACAACTTCACACACACACACACACACAACCACACACACACACACACACATACACACACAACCACACACACACACACACACACACACACACACACACACACAAACACACACACCCACACCCACACACAAACACACACACATACACACACACACAAATACACACATACACACATACACACACCAGCGCCTCACCCATTGTGGCCGAGCAGTGCGGTGATGCGCCCCCCAGCAAACTCAACATCCACATTGTCCAGGGCGACCTTGACATCGCCCTGCTTTCAATGAATGGATCACTGATGAAAGAATGATTGCATGAAGAAGGGAATAATGCAATGATGCAATGACATAGAAAAAATGAGCAAAATGTTACGTCTCCCCTCTCTGTATTAAATTGTGAACTAGCGATCAGTCGGCGTGTTTAGCATCACCCCTTTTATGTTGCATTAAAATGAATGCAGGAGTGAATGTTTGATGGCTGAAGGCAGTCAATAGATGAACAGTGATGTGGTACACGACTCCTCTGCGTGCGCGCAGTTAAGCGACAATGTAACCTAGATATTAAGTGGGTCTGATTACCTGCGTTGTATAGAATTCCTTGCGTAGCTGTTGCACAACCACCCCTCCTTTCGACTGACGAGCTTTGGAGGCAGCAGCAGCCGCTGCCATAGCTACCGCGTCTTCTCCGCTGCTGCTGGCAATGCCTGGTGCGTGTAAGAATGTGTGTGTGCGCTTGTGTGTTTGTGTGTGCTCCTGTGTGAGGTAAGGGGGGGGGGA
>Ga0307951_1001096_pt1 | contig 16269 bp, 19 predicted proteins | sample OrgLakmetagen374_FD_201842 | JGI IMG/M metagenome (GOLD analysis project Ga0307951, IMG submission 201842) | Saline water microbial communities from Organic Lake, Antarctica - #374 | ecosystem: Environmental > Aquatic > Non-marine Saline and Alkaline > Saline | place: Antarctica: Organic Lake... | reverse complement strand
GGGTTGTGGTAGCAATAAGCAAGTGATCATGCTACGTTCTGAGGGGCTGGGAGTTCCTCTGGGGGGCTCTAGAGGGCCTGGGAGTGCTTCTGGGGGGCTCTGGGGGGCTTGTGGCTGCAAAATTCGTTAAGTGCCCAAAATCGTATTATACGGAGCAATTTGAAAAATACGGTTAAATACGTGATAAATACGATACGACGTATAATACGCCTACGCCGTATGACCCATCCCTGATTTTAGTCTTTCTTAACTTTTCTTAAGTATCATCACCATCATCTTCCCCATCCCTCTCCTCACTGCCTCCCTCTTCACTGCCCCCCTCCTCACTCCCCTCTGCGTCACTCCCCTCCTCCTCACTCCCCTCCTCTCGGGGGCTCTTTCTCACTCATGACCCGTCAAAAACTCAAAAGTAATTATTTAAATTCAATCCGCACCAATCCGCACCCCCTCAACTATTTATATATTTCAGGGGGTGTGAGCTCGCCGCACCCCCCAAAAACAATATTTTTGCGGCTTGATATACTGTTAGTACGGTACATTATTTCTTAATATCATTCTCGACGCCCCAAAATGGGCAGTAATTTTGTGCATTGTTTTATTATTATTATCAAATATTATTGAGAATATATGGAACTTATTTCCGGCCAATCTGCTGTGCGTATGCCTGTCCAGTTAATGCACTATGAGAAATTCTCCAAACACTTCCTACAGCTCTTTTCAGTCCGGTATCTTTACGATAATTAATTGTTAGTTGTAAATAAAACTCAATATTTCGGCTCAATCCGCGTAAGTTTCAGAAAGTGGTTTTCTAACCGTAATGCACCAACTAGGGCCTATATCGACGAGCCTCGCCCTCGACGACGCTCGTCGAGCCTCACTGGCAAAACCATACACCTTAGTTACCCATGCTCGGTTATAATCTCATAATATCACATCCCGTTATTTACCCATGCTTAGTTATAATCTCATAATATCACATCCCGCACCCTTCTTACAGGGCGTGCCCTCAAAGCCATGGTTCCATTCCCACTCCTGCCGGTGCGTGAGCATGCGTGTGCATGTGCAAACGTATGTAGCCTACAGCTTTGGGAGGTACTCGTCTTGTTCGGGCTAGCAATAACTGGATGCTCGTACTTCACGCAGTGCCAGTCTCCAAACGTTCATGCTTACAGCATGTTTATCTTTGTACTTGTTTTTTGTTTCATTCAATGATTGTACTCGTCCGTTCTAGCATCTTACAGCCTTCCTACAGCACCTCTTGTGATTCTGCTACAGCAGACAGCTGCTGACATTACATGTTACACAAATGTTGGCCCTATCTACACACACTTCCTTGTGTGTGGATTTCTTTGTGGCGCTGGAGCCATCTTACCTGCCAGCCCTGGCTGTGTGTTACCTACTTAGACTTATTTCTGCTCCATCCCAAAACGTAGGCTCATGTTTTTGAAGCTGGAAGACCTAGCAGAGCAGGGAGAGCAGCCCGTGAACTACACAGCACCCCCCCGCAAATCGGCCTGGTCCATTTTCCCATGGGTGAAGGACAGCAACGCGCCAGGCCAGGGTCCAGGCAGCAGCAGCAGCAGCAGCAGTAGACAGGGGAGTGGTAGCAGCGCCTTCAGTACCAACACCACCAACACACAGAGTGGCTACACGTGCTCGTTCATGACGGATGTGGATCAGAGGACGTACTTGGCTCAGGGGCCTCAGGTGTGTTCAACATTCCTGTTGTAAGCTCCGCCATGTGGCTAATATGACCGTGGCTAACAATAACCCAACCCCTTCTTACTAATTTGTATGTCTGCGATCAAAAGCCGCTGTCTTTTAAATTTTATTTTGTCTTCCACGTGCTGCAGAGAGGGTACCTCCCTGTCGTATATGACATGCTAGCTGAGGTCTTCCCTGGAAGGGCTTTACTTGTAAGTGGAAGTCTGGACAAGCATTGTGTTGCCGTGGCATAGTACGACCATGGTTCTAAATAGACAGATCAGTCAACGATTCTAAATTAGCTGGATGGATTATTTGTCAGGTTCTAGCTTTTTCAAAGTATATAATATGCTACGTGGCTAGCCTCAATTTCCATCTCTTTCTCTGACTTTTGAAGATGCTGAGCACTGCTGGTGTATTGCATTTAAGTACGATTTTTGTCTTTCATGCTAAAACTTGGACAGCACACTATTTGCTGCTTTCTGTGCTCAGGGATTTGGGAATCCCATGCTTGAGCACTCAGCAGGCAAATACGCCTGCCTATGTCGGAAGGAGGGCGTCCCAGTAGCCTGTGCTACCTTTAACGTGCATGGCTCTTACGCCGCTCAAATGCACCTTATGATGACGCATCCTGAAGCTAGAGGGCAAGGCCACGCACGGTAAGCTTGCTTACTGTTGCGAATGCATGTGCTTAATAATAACCATGACGAGTGCAGGATGTAAGTTTTCAGCTGCGAAACGATTCATCATGAGCTAGGGGGAGAGGTTATTATCACAGGAAACCGCGTCCTTAATAGTTGAAGGCCTTATCACAATAAATATCTGGGGCACAGGCATTTGATGTTGTTTTGATAATTGTTGAGTGGAGCCGGGGCAAGTCAAAGCAATTTGCTGCGATCACATATAGCTTGTTCAAGTTCTTTGGTCTGCATCAATTTTGCACCATGCTTTGGTACTCACTTAATTTGCTGGTTGGGCTCTACTACTGCCTACATGCACGACAAGTATGAAATGCATGGAGCATTCAGGGAAACAACTTTGCACCTTCCTTTCCGCAGGGCGCTGATAGCAGCTTTGGAGGAGTACCTCTCCCGCCTTGGCATCCCTCAGCTCTTCGTCCAGCCACGCCAGGACGTGCTCGGCCTTTTCACTAAAAGACTGGACTTTGAGCCTTTGCATCCAGCGTCTGCTGAGGTGCTGTGGAGACGAGTACCGATTGCGTTTACTGATAGTGTGGTTTTGGGCAAAGACTTGACAGGCACTGGTGATAAGAAGACTTAGCTATAAGTTATAGATAAATATACACGCGGGTTTCAAGACTCCTTGGAGCGCGCCACACAGAATCCAGCACAGACTTTCGTTTAAGTCTACAGAATAAGTCTACTGAAGTGAACGCAAAGAAGCAAATTAAGGACGAAAAGAGACACTGCGCAGGCAGTGAACACCGCTCCCCAAATCAATTAAGTAAAAGGAGTTACCCCGTAAGGGTTACAAGGGTTACAAGGATGACCTACAGCCCGAGACTCTGGCTGATGGCAATTGGCTGGTGAAACAAAATTAACCAGTGTCGAAAATTGAAACTAAAACTGACATAAACTTGAGGAGTCTGTACGAGTCTTGATTTAGGAATGCATTGATCTCAAAATCAGTGATACTGTGATGACAAGCCAAGAAAGGAATAAACTACAAACTATTAGCAGATGCATCAGATTATGGCACACGTACAAGCGAACATGAACCACTCACATGCACACACACATGTACACACATACACACACACCTCATGCACACGCACAAAGACACGCACATGCTCACGCCCACACGCACCCACACACAATAGTGGACACGCACACACACACACACACACACACACACACACACACAAATGAGCACACACTCACCCCGTAAGAACTGAAAATACTGATGGAGATCAGGAGGGCTGCAGGCTTGACCTGAAACCGGCTCCTGATGAGAATTGATAATAATATTGGGTAGCACGTCTTGTATGGGCAAGCAAAGTAATCCTTGAGCCCCAAGTGAGGACATTCCATGTGAGTTCTTGAGCAAAATAAGATAAGGGTACACTGATTTTTGTGTGTCTGCATAGGTCAATGAGGGCAAACTCCGTACTACGAGGATAAAGCCGGAAGTTATGAAATAAAAAGGAAGCAAGAGAGGCAGGCTGGAAGAAATAGAAGAAAGTAGGGGAGGCAGCCAGGTTGATGGCGAGAAGGGCAAAGGTGTACTAAAAGGTCAAGCATGGTACTTGGGTGCCTACGTAGGTAAGGTAAGGTAAGGTTACATCACTATATATGCCTCAAAGGTGCCTACGTAACACAAGGTTTTTTCCCCCCATATGCTTGACCTTTTAGTACACCTTTGTCCTTCTCGCCATCAACCTGGCTGCCCCCCCTACTTTCTTGTATTTCCTCCAGCCTCCTCTCTCGCTTCCTTTTTATTTCGTAACTATCGGTTCATTTCCATCCTCGTATTAGGGAGTTTGCTATCTCCAATTGACCGATGCACACACGCAAAATCACGTCTCCTGTGCTCTGTCATAACTTGTCGCTGCCACTAATAGGGCGTAACAAAATAGAACAATAGGTTTGCCCCCCATTCCTAAGTTAATGGATTTATTTGTGGTTGGCCGAGACCAGCCAGTCAGCAGCTGGCCAGCCAAACAAACTGGGTGAAGGTCACCCCCTATTGCTTGTAACCAAGTGATTGGTGGCGCTATCTGTCATGTACTTTGACCGATACAGCTGCTGGTCATGACACACCTTTGCTGTTTTTAAACAAGTTGTGGAATTTTGTTCAAATGACAATTTAAGCACGTATCAAGATTAAATAATCTAGGATTGAAGATAAGCCCACTCATCCACACACGCACACACATTCAAGCTGGCATTCATAACAAGCAAGCTACAGGAGTGATGGTCTGTACAAAACTAAGTTACCGAGCAGATTATTGAAAAGTAGCATTGTTATTATACATACTCTTCTTGGAACTGCAGAACCCCTGCCAAAAAATACGATTGCACTCCTGCTTTAATGTACAAAGGAACAAAGATGTATTCATCTAGTAGCCACAAGATAAAAATGCACTTCACTCGACTTGGTGGTATAAAATGTTCTCCAGCACCATGCAGTCATGAATTTGGTTGCGTCAGTAATGCAGCCTGCGTTTGAAACCTGCGCGCATGTCAAAAGGGGAAAACGCAGCTTTAGCCTCGAGATAAGAAAAGAGCGATGCAACAGAGGCCAGGCTTTCCCTGCATGCTTACTCATTCAGTTTAGTAAAACAACTAAAGTACGCTCATCTACGCCATCCACCCCATCCAATGGGGCTGATGGGAGCAACAGAATAACATCTTGCAGCACACACGTTATTCTTATAAACTGTTACGTCATTCCCGTTACGATAATTGTCATGCAGTGTTGCTGATATTCTGGTGTTCTGGGAGCTGTGCGCTGTCTAGTGCCTGCCTTGCATTACTCGAGAAAGAGCACAACCACCATTGCGTAATACATGAAGCAATAAGATAACATCAGATACTCTTGAGCACCTGCTGCTAGGTTCCACGAGGTTCTGTTTCAAAACTGGCGGACAAATTAAAGAAAATTGAAAAAAATCGATATCTTGGCGTTTAGGTATGCTCAACACAGTTTGGTACACTGCAAGCATCTTGGCGTTGCATCATGGAGAAAGTGCTTGACATGTTGAAGGGCAATGCACAAAGTCTTAGATATACAATGTGCGGCATGAAACAATGGATAGAATGAAACACAAGTGTCGAGTGAGACCCTGAATCCATTACGTTTTTGAGGGCCTTTGGTCTGCATCCTTTCCAGATATCGAAGGAGACTGCAATTTAGAAGGGCTCCGCCCGCCCAAATTACTACCTGCAAAACTTTTTGCCATTTCGTGTATTTGTTTCGTTTCTACGAGGCGGAAACAGACTGACTATGCTGTCAAGAAGTGCATTCTTAATGATAGATGCATTGTTAATTCCACACGCTATAGCGATTTCATGTAGATGTGTGCACCACACATGAATGTTCATATCAAAGTAAGTATTACAGATTCAGACTTTACGCGCAGCATCTTGCTTGTTCTGGTTGTCTGCACCTGATAGTGAAGCCAATAAAAGTGTGCACGTCCTGCCAGGTCCAGCAACATGATCATGCATGCAATCCTTTTAAAATGCTGCACACGTTTCAGTGCTGGAAGTAGTAGCATGTCATGTGCTCCTCATGTATATCTGCAGTCTGCCAATGGCATTCAGTACTAGCATGCTCTGCAAAGAAAGAGACACATTAGCCTGAAGGTCCAGAAACTGTTCTTTGAATGTTGCTGCAAAGCATGTGTATGGAATATATGCTATTGTTCTGTTGTGCAAAGAGTGCATCTTGAGTTACGTGTAAATCAATTGTGTGTCTCCTAGCCTTCCTGCCGCATGCATGCTGCCTTGCATTGCTCCAATATGTGACATGCATTCTACTTCTGCGTACACCCCTCTGGAAAGCTTGCATATTCAGGAAGCAGGCCACCACTTTGTTCTTCATGTGTTGTCTGTAGCCACCATGCATGCTGTCTGCCTGATACTAAAACGGTATGTGTGTCTTCAAGTCCTGTCTTGACAGCAGAGTGCTGGAAGATGCACGTCATGTGCCAAGTGACCTTGCAGTCAAGTTTTTCCTTGTTTGAGCTCTCAACAAGTTGACAATCCAGAGTGCGTCACTACGCCGTAAAATATAAACAGCGGCATTAAAATGCCCGAAATAGTCGCCGGCCAAAAATCCCTCCTCGTCGGTCTCCATGCAGACACAGAAAACGACGGCGCATGATAACTGCACGATTACTGAACGGAATTAAGTAAGAATCAAAACAGTAAATTCCGCATTTCGACGCCGTCACAACGTGCCGCTCTGCAGCCCCTCTCGTCACCAAGAGTCCGACCTTCCCAGCTCGCCGCGAAACTCAGCACACATACTTTAGATCTCGCGCTCTAATTATCTGACAGAATCTTACAGGCAGCTGACTTCAGACGAAGCCACAAAAGACCTTTTAAGTGTGCCCAACCGAATCGGTTAAACCTGAACTTCACAAAAAATTTCAAATTTCTGAGAAAATTTGGGTATTTGGGAATTTGTCAGCAAAGACAGTTTTTCAGGACCCAGAAAAGACGAAAAGGTTGGGAAGTAAAGGCCAACTTAACCTGGATTTAAAGTTGGTTTGTGCCGTTTTAAAGGGCACATGCCGAATTGCTGTCCATGGTGGATGAGGGCATGCATTTACGTCATATATTCTGCAGCCTCTACGAGAACAACTCATGGTCTGCTTTTCTATGGTTGCGCGGTGTAAGTCAATGTTTTGTAGGAGAAATGGTTGCGCTTTGTTCGTTCTTTTTTCTGGGGGGGGTGAGTACGGTAAGGTACAAATTTTAGAAAAATAAGAGTTAATAGGGAATATTATTAAAGCAAGGTGAAAACAATATTCTGTTCAACGTTTTGAAACTGGATCTGATCAAATCCCTCCTCAGTACTGGTCAGTTAAAATCCTAATCCTAATCCTAATCCTAATCCTAATCCTAAAGGTTGTGCACCCATGTTTCCCATACCGATGATATGTTCAGTATAATGCCTTCTGCCAGTATGCTTTCTGGCAATAAAATGAGGGTGACGAACATGAACAAATTTTTGCAACAAAGTAATAAACCTGCGCACGCACCATTCCTCTTTTAACGGCCGGTGCTGATGCGCTTTGCCAGGTTCATATCCTTGGGCATGATGGTCACGCGCTTTGCGTGGATGGCAGCAGCATTCGTGTCTTCAAAGCGATTTATCTGCACATTTGCAGGTTTGATAAACAGTGGTCGAGGAGTGGCAGCAACCAAATGAGCCGAACCAATGGCGTCCACCCTCAGGTAGCAAATTATATGTCATAGTCTTGTTTGAATGCAATACACACTGTCCTTCAAGACATTGCTGGCCACAGAAAGGCAATGGCGTCAGACGGTCCAGCCTGCAAAACCCTAAATCCTGGCCTTTTAAAGGCCAACCAGCAATCAAGCCCCAACCAAGGAGGCAAATAGATCGGTAGGATTGCTACTTAATCAAAGATTGCGTACCTGCCTAAGAACCTAATCTTGAACGGAGCAGACCAGACCGAAGGGCCCCGCGTGCATTAAGCAAGGAGTCAGACACTCACCACAAACGCCTCAGCAGCTTCTTGCAATGCTGCCAAAGCTTCAGGACGAACTTTGTGCACTTCTGTGGGTGCAACACACATGAACAAACGAAGGTGTGAGCGGTTTTGAAAAGCAAGAGGGAGGAAGGAGTTGGGGGTAGTTGGAAGCCTGTGTTTGAGAACAAATCAGTCAGGAAGCCTTTGCTTTCGCTAGCAAGCAGTTGGCTGAAAGGACCCTTATTTTGTCACTAGGTATTTTGCCTATAAGCGTGGCTTTAATCGCTCAAGGACTACGCATCTTAGGCTCTCAAACAACAAAATTTGAGACACTGTTTGCACCATCTGCTTGCAGACATACACACACGTACGCACCACAGCCGGGTCCAACGGACTGCATAATTTCCCTCACAAGGCGCTGAAAAGGTGCTTTCGGAATAAGGTTGTCCACAGATTTTTGGTAAGCACGGATCTCCCTTAAAGCTTTCTGCGCAAGTACAGCCATCGGTGATCAAGATGGTAACACGTTTAAGGCAGAGACGGGCATACCTTTTATGAGCGTCTTTACGTGTGAAAACTTTCTTGCTTGTACATTCTAGTTAGAGTAATTGAGCATTTGTGAGTTGCAAGTGCGTGTGGATTCACGTGCAGGTGCACAAAGTGTGTACACATAGTGTGTGCATGTATACACATGCATGCATGCACTGTATGTGCCATGTGCCATGCTCTTTGTGTGTACATGCAGGCGTAACGATAGTCGTACGAGAAGCAGCAATTATGAATTTGTGTTTTATGTGTAAGCATGAGTGCACGTATGTATGTGTGTGTCCGCACAAAGTGTAAGCATATGTGCATGTGCGAATGTGTGCATGTCTGCACAATGTATGCAAGTGTGTATGCATGTGTGTGTGAGTGTGTATATGGTTGTGTATGTTATGTGTGTGTTGTGCGTGTGTGTGTGCGCGTGCGTGCGTGTGCACATGCTGCAAATCTGCAGTGGGCATGGAGCTATGCATCCAAATCAATTTGTGTGGCGTTTTGTCTTTGTGCCTGTGGGCAAGCACCTGTGCACATTTACACGTAGTTGCGGCCTGAGTGCGTTAACACACCAAACACATAAAGAGATGCCTCATGCACACATGCGTGCAGTGTGTGTTGCGTGCGTGCGTGCGTGCGTGCGTGCGTGCGTGCGTGTGTGCGTGCGTGCGTGCGTGTGTGTGTGTGTGTGTGTGTGTGTGTGTGTGTGTTGTGTGAATCGAGGAAGGAATTTCACGGACCGTTCCTGACCGGGCTCTCCTTTTGATTCGTCCCTCTTCGTCTGGCTTGCGCTTCTTCTGCGTGGATTTCTTGGCAGGCGTGCTCTTAGAAGGCGTGCCCTTGGCGGGCATAGATAGCTTCCGCGCTGCTTTCTTGTGTCTCACCATACCTAATCGATTTTGTTTGTGTGGCGGTTTTATTACTAGTGCCCGAGAGAGGAAAATCGTTTTTGCCCGAAAACTGGAGAACCGAAAATTGCGAGACCGATATCTGAGTATCCAGTAACTCAGCGTAGGTCGCATAATTTGCGCTAGGAATTCGCGATCGTGATCGCGAATTCCGACTGAGCGCTTCGCAGAGCGCAAGCGCTCCGTAATAAGCGCTCGGATTTTTGCGTCCGTCCGAGCGAATAGCCCCGCTATTCGCGAGGCTAGGTTCGCTCGGAGAGAAACAATACAACCATTAAACTGCCTGTCACTTGGTGGGGGCGTGGCGCTGAATTCGGGTCGAACAGCTGTACCAGACAGCTGTACCTGACAGCGGCGCAAGCCAGCATAAATAAATAATTAGAAAAATACATTCTTCGTATCTTCTGTCACAATTCGTGTGAGAGATTTCGTCAGGAAGATTCTTCGTTCAGTCCAAGAGTTCCAAGATAATCGAATCATATAGATTAATCGATTTTGGGCCAGGGGTTACTTCTTTTCATTGACACCACAGCAGTTCGACAATTTGGGAGTTTCATCGCTCTCCTGGTCCCCTGCTACACTAACGGCCCTGGTGCTTGAAGGGTCTTAGGATCCAGAGGAAGTTGCCTTGCATGTCCAGGAATTGATGCAATACGGGTATATACACGCTCTCTAAGGCACAGGGTGTGTGGGAGACGGGCTGAGAGCATGGCTATGGCGAATTCAGCACCATTCAAGTGCAATGTTATTGGTGGTCTCTCACCTAGGAGCACCACCGAGTGGGCGAGTTGGCTGCGAAGCCAACTTCACAGCTGGCAATTCAGAGGCCCTCAGCCCCAACCATTAGCGTAGTGATGTTACGAATACTAGTTAATATATATAATAAGCCTAGAACCTGGCAGGTTCAGTGTTCAAAAGGCAAGGATGAATAACCAACTCAGATAATTCCTAACTGCAACCCAAACGTTGCATTTCCCCCCCCTTCCCCCTTTAAAATGACACACGCATAAATAAGCATTAATAGTGGCCTGATGGGTCAGAGTGAAGCTGGCCTGATGGGTCAGAGTGAAGCTGGCCTGATGGGTCAGAGTGAAAATGGTCTGAGGGGCCAGAGCGATAGTTTTAGTTTTTGGCCGAAAACGCACAGTGAAAAGTCGGACGTCGCCCAGTCTAGCTCTTACTGTGAATCTAGCAATGAAGATTGGGCACCTTTCTTGGCTAAGATCCGGTCCGGCGCAATTGGAAAACCCTCCATCAGAATTTCAGGGCTAGTACAGGGAGTTCCTGCTACGATACTATCTTGATAGATTGTGGCGCTGAAAGGGACTGTGTGAGTGAAAGATTTCTCAGATGTAACAGTATCAAATACGTGAAAGACCTGCCTGAGCTATCAGTCAGAGTGGCAGATGGGCGCATCAACAAATGCGGTTTGCTGTTTACAGCTCAGCTGCAGCTCGGCTCGTACAGAGATTGCGGAGACTTTGCAGTAACAAAACTTGAAGGTGAAGACTTGATTTTAGGGATGCCGTGGCAAGCACGCATTGACCCGCTCATTTTGTGGAAGAAAAGAACCTTGCTATTTGTGCACGCAGGTCAAGAACACATAATCACTGAAACAGACACACAGCAGAAAAGAATGTGCCATGTTATCTCTGCTGTGCAGTTTGTACAACAAATCAAAAAGAAAAACCCTGTGTGGATTTGCGTTATCAAGCCATCCGACATAGACAAAAACACAAAAAAGACAAAAGATAAAGTGGACTGCTCAGAACTGCTGGAAGAATTTGCAGATGTGGAAGCAGATTTCACGTTCCCTGAGCCGAGAAATGTTGACCATGCCATTGATTTGGAACCGGGAGTGCACCTGCAATGGGGCTAATTTTCAGGAATAATTGAGAAAACAGTTGGATGGTCTTTTGGAGAAGGGCTTGATTGAGCCTAGCTGCTCGCCTTATGGAGCTCCTGTATTATTTGTGAAGAAGAAAGATGGGTCGATGCGGATGTGCATTGACTACAGAAAATTGAATAGTACCATCAAAAACTTGTATCCTTTACCACACATAGACGACCTGCTTGATTCGCTGCACGGAGCAAACGTCTTCTCTAGTCTGGATCTAAGGTCAGGCTACCATCAAGAACGGATCAAAGAAGGAGACGAGCACAAGACCGCTTTTAGGGCGCAGTTTGGTCACTATCAATTCAGGGTTTTACCCTTCGGGCTGTGCAACGCACCAGCCGCCTTCCAGCGGCTCGTGAATGATGTTTTTAGGAGACACATCAACCGTTTTGTACTTGTATACTTGGATGACGTACTGGTGTACTCCAGGAATCCTGAGGAGCACCTCGCACACGCACTTGCGTGCCGTGCTCACGCTTCTCAGGCAGCACAAGCTGTTTATTAAACGCTCCAAATGTACTTTTGCTATGACCTCCATCAACTTTCCAGGTCATGTCATTAGTGACAAGGGGATCACCATGGACCCCTCCAAAACAAAAGCCATTCTGGAGTGGCCAGACCCCACTAGCACACCTGCTCAGTGCAAGACGCAGCTTAAAGGACTCTTGGGACTTGCCAACTTTCACAGAAGAATGGTGAATCACTTTGCTGAGCCAGCAGCTCCCCTGAATGCCTTGACAGCTGAGAAAACTGAATGGGTTTGGAACGATACGCACAAACAAGCTTTTACTGAGCTGAAGAGACGCATGACTGAGGCACCCATTTTTGTCCATGCACCACACCCCACTGCACGATTTATTGTGGAGACGGACGCTTCACTCCAAGCGACTGGAGCTGTACTTTACCAATGTCCCTTGCCAGAACTGAAACAAGTGATCGCCTACTCTTCACACAAGCTACAGCTGTCTGAAAAGCTGTACCCGCCACATGAGAGAGAGAGGCTAGCAGTAGTGAAAGCCTTGAATGAATGGCGTCACTACCTGCTTGGCCACACCTTTGACCTCTACTCAGACAATGAGGCTATCACGTGCTTTTTGAAGCAGCCATTTTTGACACCTCGACAAGCTCGTTGGGTCAACTCTTCTCAGAGTACGATTTCAACCTTTATCACTTACCTGGAAAGGACAATTTTGCAGCTGACGCACTCAGCCGTCGCCCAGATATTGTCATTGCCAACGACATTCCATCACTTTCTGCGCAAGAACTCAAACTGCAGTGCTCACGCACGCTGCAAGACACGGTCAATAGACTTAACGTTCTGCGCTTGCCTCACCATAATTCATCCTTACCTACCTTGCACCCTCTGAGAACTACCAACATTGCGGGAGATTCTGAGATCATTGCCCTTGTAAAAGAGGAAGCACAACTTGACCCTGAGTTCTTATCTGTGACCACAGCTGCCGAAGAAGGGCAACTGCCAGATTCCACAGAAAAAGATGGTCTTATGTGGTACACACCTGACTCAGGAGCTCAGCCACGTCTTTACATACCTGAAGGCCAGGCCCGCACCCAACTAATCAAAGAGGCTCATGATTCACCCACTGGTGGGCACCTCGGTGTTCACAAGACGCACGAAAGCCTGCACCGCCTACTTTACTGGCCTAAAACGTTCCACACAGTGCATGAATACGTGCGCACCTGCATGCAGTGCCTCAGAAACAAATCTACTAACCAACGACCTGTGGGCCTGCTACAACCCTTTCCCCATCCTGACCACTGCTGGGAGCAAGTCAGCCACGATCTGGTCACAGGGCTGCCAAAAGCATCCCGTGGCTTTGATACCATAATTACTTTTGACGACCGCCTTTTAAAGCGGATTCTTTTGGTTCCTACAACAAGCAGTATTGACGCAGTTGGTTATGCAAGACTATATTTTGACAACATTTTCAGGCATTTTAAACTGCCCAGGGTACTAGTGTCAGACAGAGACCCCTGCTTCACATCAAATTTTTGGAAAGCTTTATGCAAACGCTTTGGCACCAACCTCAACTTGTCCACATCTTATCACCCTCAAACAGACGGCCAAACCGAACGTGCCAACCGCACGATTGAAGACATGCTCAGAGCTTATGAAGCTCCGCATCAGTCAGATTGGGATGAACATCTCATTGCTGCTGAGTTTGCTTACAATAATAGCGCACAGGCTAGCACTGGCTTCACCCCTTTCTACCTTAATCATGGTCGTCACCCTCATACACCCTTGTCCTTAGCAGTTGCGGACAACCAGCCACACACACGCGATAATAACCCAGCCGCAAACGACTTTGTGGGCAGATATAAATCAGAACTTGCATGTGCAAATGATGCACTTCACCGTGCACAAGAGCGACAAAGGAAGTACGCTGACCTTAACCGCCGCCATGCAGAGTTTTCCCTTGGTGATTACGTGTTGCTCTCCACTCAGCACATCACTGTGAAAGTGGGCGAGGGCTCCACTCCTAAGCTTTGCCCACGTTTATTGGTCCTTTTCAAATTGTACAAGTATTATCTCCGGTGGCTTACGAGCTCAAATTGCCTTCCTCTAAGTGCCAACCCGTTTTTCAATCAGCCTTTTAAGGCCAGCAGACACAGAATCTGCTTTGTTTCCAGAAAGAGAGCAGCCGGCACCGCCGCCTGTTCGTGTTGACAACAACCAAGCGTATTTTACCATAGACTACATCATGGGCCATGAGCCTAAAACTGCACAATCTCACGAGGAAGCGAAAAAGTACTTGATCAAGTGGGAGGGAAACCCACTGTGGGAGGCTACAAAAGAGCCGGCGAAAAATATACACAAGGATGCCCCTCATGTTGTTGAAGATTACTGGACCAATCGCTCTCAAAATTCATCTTTCACAGATCCCCAACAACCATCATCGTCACACAGATCATCTTCTCAACAGCACGCACAAGATTCATCACAATCGCAGGTACAGGATTATCAGCAGCCAGCAGCGGACAGCCAAGGACAAAGCCAGCCCAGGAACAGCGGAAGAAATAGACGAGCTCCTCAACGCCTTGATTCTCAGTCAGTTAGTTTAGAACGTTAGGAGCCAGGACTGAATATAATTTTTTCCCCTCCGCTTTTTGCTTATTTATGCTTGTGTCATTTTTAAAGGGAGGAAGAATGCAACGTTTGGGTTGCAGTTAGGAATTCTCTGGTTATTCATCCTTGCCTTTTGAACACTGAACCTGCCAGGTTCTAGGCTTATTACATTAATTAGTATTTGTAATATCACTCGCTAATGGCTGGGGCTGAGGGCCTCTGAACCGCCAGCTGTGTAGTTGGCTTCGCAGCAAACTTGCCCATTCGGTGGTGCTCCTAGGTGATAGACCGCCGATAACATTGCAGCAGTGACAAAGGAATAAGCGCCGCATGCATGTAGAATTGGCCTGAAGGACTGATCAAGCGTCTTTGCGTCTTTGCCTGGACTGTGTAGCAGAATCTGGCAAGGTCAAAGGATGTATCTGGTAGGTTCTGACAGTAGTGAAGGCAGTGGAGCTAGCTCTGTGCGGACGGGGTTGAACACATACATGGACAAAGGTCTTCAGGGTTGCACAGACAGGCAATGAAAGCGTGTAAAAAGGAAACACACAAAAACAGTAAGCCCTTCGTCGGGTCGAAATTTGGTCGGGCGCACGCCCCTCTATTACAGTTCAATACCCACTTGTCCACCTGTCGACAGTTGCATACCCCACATGTCGACAGTTCAAAACCCACTTGTGCAACGTAGAATTTTCTTGACATTTGTTTCTTGTGCACACTCTGGGCACGCAGAAATTCTAACTTTGCATGTACGCACTTTGAACGTACTTTTAACACACTTGCACGCAGGCATTTTTGTGTTTCAAAGTGCCACTTAGGAATCCGAAAGTGGCACTTATATGCAATTAAGCGCGCTTTGGTAACTTGATTCGTTACCGTGCTTGATTCGCGTTTTGTACACGCCAATTGGCTGGCACCAATGAGTTCTTATTGCCCACTTTGGGAACCAAAAGCGCAGACTTGGCCTGTACGCACTTTGTACGCACTTTATACGCACTTTGATTGAAAGCTCAAAGTGCCACTTTGGGATTTCAAAGTGCCACTTATAAATTTCATAGTGCACTCTGAGGATCGAAAGCGCTTGTACGTCATTTAATGGCTCTTCATGTGTCTGAAAGTGGCCACGACCATCTATGCTCAGCAGTAACGACGCTGAGCCCCTCGCAACAACAAAAAATCGGCAGACCAATAGTATCAAAGTGCACTTTGATGAGGCACTTTGAAATAATAAGCGCATTACCGTACTGCGCTTGGTTGCTTTGCGTAATTAAATAATTTTTATAGCCCCTCGCAATAAAGGCCGAGAAAGAATTAAAAAAAGTTGGGCCTCGCAAAACTTTGACTTTAAAAAGGCCATTTTTTTGGCAGGAACCTGCAGGTCTTGGGTTCGACCCTGCCAAAATACACTTTTTGCTTTTCGCCCCGAACTTTTTGCTGTTTCAACTGCGGGTGACGGAAGGATTCCAAATCTTCTAATGGATGTAGGCACTGAACAGAGAGGAGAGCACAGGAAAAGCTTGCAAAGTGCGCAAAATACCTTAACTTCTGAGGGAGCCTCGCAAAGCTTAATGCTCGCAAATTAATTATTGTAATTATTTTGGCACCTCGCAATAAGTAGGCCTCGCAATACTAAGAGCGCAGTACGGTATTAGTACTCAAAAGCGCACCTTTAAACTTTTTAACTGACAAGCTCCCAATTTCGCTATTTCAGCGGCGCCTGCACGTTCGCGAGCATATATGCATTGTAAAACATGGCGGACAACCATTCTGATGCAATTTGGGCGCAGGGGTGGATGTCCGTGGTCAGACCCAGGTCCCGGCTAGACACTTTAGCCTTCAAAGTGCCTATCAAAGTGCTGGCCCTGGGCACAGTGGTCATTTCCAAAATCTGCGAGAACAGCGGGCGGGACACAGACGCAATTCGTTCCTCTTATCCTTAAGGTGCCTGGTC
>Ga0307951_1001094_pt1:10000-16277 | contig 16277 bp, 19 predicted proteins | sample OrgLakmetagen374_FD_201842 | JGI IMG/M metagenome (GOLD analysis project Ga0307951, IMG submission 201842) | Saline water microbial communities from Organic Lake, Antarctica - #374 | ecosystem: Environmental > Aquatic > Non-marine Saline and Alkaline > Saline | place: Antarctica... | reverse complement strand
GCGGGTTGAAAGAAGCGAAAGAAGCAGCCCTTGGATCGACGCGAGCAGGAACAAGGCAGTGACTGTGGTGGAATCTAAGCATGGTCATGCGCGGCAGAGGGTGTGAGCAGGATGAGGGGCGGGTTGAAAGAAGCGAAAGAAGCAGCCCTTGGATCGACGCGAGCAGAAACGAGGCAGTGACTGAGGTGGAATCCAAACATAGTCATGCACGGCAAAGGGTGTGAGCAGGATGAGAGGCGGGCTGAGAGAAGCAAAAGAAGCAGCCCTGGATCGACGCGAGCAGAAACAAGGCAGTGACTGTAGTGGAATCTAATTATGGTCATGCGCGGCAGAGGGTGTGAGCAGGATGAGGGGCGGGTTGAAAGAAGCGAAAGAAGCAGCCCTTGGATCGACACGAGCAGGAACAAGGCAGTGACTGTGGTGGAATCCAAACATGGTCATGCGCGGCAGAGGGTGTGAGCAGGATGAGGGGCGGGTTGAAAGAAGCGAAAGAAGCAGCCCTTGGATCGACACGAGCAGAAACAAGGCAGTGACTGTGGTGGAATCTAAACATGGTCATGCGCGGCAGAGGGTGATGCAAGCTGCTGTACAGTTATTAGATAAAGGAGCCGCAGGTGCTCTTAAACTGCAGTGCACACACACCAATGCTATGTGGGGACACGCTCGTGCCACATGGGCATACCCTCTTGCCACCACTCTCATGAATCATTAGGGTTGGCCATAACCGTATTAAAACATCGTATATGACCATATATTTGGTGATTTCCCTGCCAAAAATACCGTATATACACCCTATATATATGCGGTTTTGTCCAACCCTACTCATGATCATACCACATGGAAGTATCAGACGCAATGAAGTCAGCAACTGCGGCCTCCATTCCACACTAATAAAAGCAGCATCTGGGAGCGACAGCTTAAGTACTAGGGGAATCTAAAAATAAAAGCATGGTATCTAATTTAATAAAAGCCTCTTGGATTGACAGCTTATGTACTAGGGGAATCTAAAATAAAAACAACATCTGGGAATGACAGCTTGTGTACTAGGTGCGTTAGGGCATCCTTCTGCATGCATAAAAATCATATACAACAGTCCCCTACCCTATGACGGAACTGCTGTAGGTATATAACTTATTGTACATGCCCCCCTTTTATGTACGCCTCCAGGGGCATCAGCTGCGGCCTCCTTTAAGCAATCATTTAAATCACGAATTCGATTGATGAAAAACAAATCACACGCAGACGTACCAGGAGCGTTGGGGGCAACAGCTGCGGCATCCTTGGCAGCTTCAAATCACAAATTCGATTGATGAGCAACAAATCACACGCAGACGTACCAGGAGCGTTGGGGGCAACAGCTGCGGCCTCCTTTAAGCATTCATTCAAATTCTTTTAAGCATTCATTCAAATAATGAATTCGATTAATGAACAACAAATCACACGCAGACGTACCAGGAGCGTTGGGGGCAATAGCTGCGGCATCCTTGGCAGCAGTCATGGCCTTCCCAGTGTCAAACTTCATGTCAGCGCCGAACACCATAGCACCCACGCCTGCATAGTTTTAGTGCAGATGTTACGTAAGAATTGGCGCAGCGCAACGCAGGTGTATAGTAAGAAATGGCGCAGCGCAACGCAGGTGTTTAGTAAGATTTGGCACAGCGCAACGCAGGTATTTAGTAAGATTCAGCGCAGCGCAACGCAGGTGTATAGTAAGAAATGGCGCAGCGCAACGCAGGTGTTTAGTAAGATTTGGCACAGCGCAACGCAGGTATTTAGTAAGATTCAGCGCAGCGCAACGCAGGTATTTAGTAAGATTTGGCGCAGCGCAACGCAGGTGTTTAGTAAGATTTGGTGCAGCGCAACGCAGGTGTCTAGTAAGATTCGGCGCAGCGCAACGCAGGTATTCAGTCAGATTTGGCACAACGCAACGCAGGTGTTTAGTAAGATATGGCGCAGCGCAACGCAGATATTCAGTCAGATTTGGCACAACGCAAGGCCTGCGTCACGCAACACCTGCGCTACAATTTTAACGCAGATGTTCAGTAAGATTTGGCGCAGCGCAACGCAGGTGTTTAGTAAGATACGGCGCAGCGCAACGCAGATATTCAGTCAGATTTGGCACAACGCAACGCCTGCGTTACGCATCGCCTGCGCTACAATTTAACGCAGGTGTTCAGTAGGATTTTGCGACAACTTTATGCTCCAAACCAACTTTTTGCTCCAAATCAGCTTTTTGCTCCAAACCAGCTTTTTGCTCCAAACCAACTTTATGAGCGAGCGCTCCAAAAATATGCCGTTTGCGACAACTTTTTGAGCGAGCGCTCCCAAAAAGATGCCGTTTATGACAACTCTTTGAGCGAGCGCTCCAAAAAAGATGCCGTTTGCAACAACGTTTTGAGCAAGCGCTCCAAAGAAGATGCCGTTTGCACAACGTTTTGAGCGAGCGCTCCGAAAAAGATGCCGTTTGCGACAACTTTTTGGGCGAGCGCTCCAAAAAAGATGCCGTTTGCGACAACTTTTTGAGCGAGTGCTCCAAAAAAGATGCCGTTTGCGACAACTTTTTGAGCGAGCGCTCCCAAAAAGATGCCGTTTGCGACAACTTTTTGAGCGAGCGCTCCAAAAAAGATGCCGTTTGCGACAACTTTTCGAGCGAGCGCTCCAAAAAAGATGCCGTTTGCGACAACTTTTTGAGCGAGCGCTCCAAAAAAGATGCCGGGGATAAGCATCATGGTAAGGCACGGCAAAACTTTGATGGTGCACAAGACGTGGCCAGGATGGTGTACATGTAGGGTTGGCATAACCATTTGTATACACCACAAATGTAGGGTTGACCAAGCCGTTTGTATACAACGTATATGTAGGGTTGGCCAGAATTTTACATTTATAGGTGTATACGGTGTTTTACGGTATTTTTGGCAGGGAAATCACCAATTATACGGGCATATACGGTGTATATATACGGTTCTGGCCAACCCTGTATACGCCGTATATGACAGTTTTAAACCCTCAAGCGCAGCACGTCAAGTGCTGTGCTTGTAGCCTGTTGCGCTGTGGGTTACAGATGTACTTGAGGGTGCTGAACATGCGCTCAACCTCAAGTGACCCTGGCACCATCACTATCACCAGCTCTGCTAACATAACACTCCCCAAACCTGGCAACTCTGGCCTTTTTTGGTAGTTTCTTTTGCTCATTTCAACATGTTTGAACATGATAGTTATACGTATGGGAGAGATATCTGGAATTTGTGGTGTGTGAGGGCCTTTGGTAATAGAAATGTCTTACACAGGGCTGTCCCTGTGACCACTCCCCCCTTTGCAAGCCAAATAGTCCCACTTATTTTTGTGTCACCATATCACATTAACTTCACCATATCTCTGTAACTCTTGCACGTTTTTGAGACCTGAGACACGCGTTGGATGACTGCATCTTTCCTCCTTCAGCAAGTGCTCGACGATTGAGGAGAGGTGCAGAGATTGTGAAGATACTTAGCGCAACAAAAAGCATCTTCGATGTGCATTTGGGGACGGGAGCAGACGGGAGCAGCTGGTCGCAAGTGCAACACAGAGATTGTGATGCGTTACCTGTGCGCTACTCAGAAAAAATCACACCGTTTTTCACACAGTCCATCAATTGGCCACATTCAAATTCTCATTTCACGCATTTCATTTGGCCGTTCCTTGACACCCCCAAAAGCTTGATTTCCCTCGATTCTGAAAGTCGGAAACCCGTGATTTAATACCGGTATTTATAATATTTCTACACTGTTGTGAATTCCTGTTCTCTAAGCTAGGCACCTAAACCCTACAAAAACAAGGATTCATATATATTAAAATTGGAGCTAAGCAACTGACCAAAGAGCATATTAGAACATGCCCATTTTGGGTTCCTGGTGCCCCTGGATTGAAATTTTTTATACGTGCACAGCCTATGGACACGGAATTAGCCAAATTTAGACACGTGCAAATGCACATGAGCCCAAAGGCATGAGCTCATCACACACATGTATGGTGTTTGTGTGGCAAATTTAGACACGTGCAAAGGCACTTGAGCCCACAGACATGAGCTCATCACACACATGTACGGTGTTTGTGTGGCAAATCTAGACACGTGCAAATGCACATGAGCCCTAAGGCATGAGCTCATCACACACATGTATGGTGTTTGTGTGGCAAATCTAGACACGTGCAAATGCACATGAGCCCACAGGCATGAGCTCATCACACATTTGTATGGTGTTTGTGTGGTAACAGGTCTGGCCAGCTCCATAAGCAAAAGCACGTGATACACAGATGTGGGCTCCTACTGAAACGCTACTGGAACATGATGTACGCACATTCACAAAATGCTGCTCCACACACACGTTTACGTTTGCACTGTGTTGGGTCTGACTGCTCCAGCAGACACACCTACCACAAGGCAGACGCTGACACACACACAAACAACACACACACACATACACACACACACAAGCAATACACACACTCTCACACCCACAACTACCTGAAGCAGCAGTCAGGCCAATCACAGGCTTCCTGTCCAGCGTGGCATTGACCTGCAGGAGCAAACAATGATAAACCACTGGGGTTGAAACACATCGAGGCTTCACGTCCAGCGTGGCATTGACGTGCAGGAGCGGAATTATGTAACACCTTTTGAAGCTTCTTGCTTTGAGGTGGCGGAAAACACAACACCACTAAAACACCAATGAGACAGCAACTGGACAGCAGGCAACGCAATCGCAGGTTGGCGCATATTTAATGATATATCGTGAATTTATGAAGGTACCGGAATGACGCAGGTTGTAAGCTAAAATGTGCAACAAATGATAAGCCAGAACGTGCAACAACACTGTAGAGAACACCTGTGTGTGTGTGTGTGCGTGCGTACGTGTGCGTGCGTGTGTGTGTGTGTGTGTGTGTGTGTGCACGTAACCCGCCTGCCTCAGGACTCCTGCTCATGCAAAGCTGGCAAATTCACGACCAGGCTCCAAAGCTTGGCAGACATGCAGACGTACAGTGTCTCACATACACACTCACACACAGAATACACGCAAACAAGTACGCACACGCGCACACGCACACGCGCACACGCACACGCGCACACACACATACACTCTCACACAAACACTCTCTCTTGCAAACACACACACACACATACCCACACACACACTGCACGCACACACGCACGTGCACACACGCACGCACATACGCACACACACTCACGCTGGTGTTGATGTTGCTGCCTGCGTACTCCACGGCCAGCTTCTGGGACACATGCTTGCTCAGAACCTTGGCCAGGTACACGCAAGCAAGCGCACAAACACGCACGCACATACGCACACACACTCACGCTGGTGTTGATGTTGCTGCCTGCGTACTCCACGGCCAGCTTCTGGGAAACCTGCTTGCTCAGAACCTTGGCCAGGTAGTCTGAAGAGGGAGCAGAGGGCTGCACTAGGGTGGTGCTCAAAGTAGCTGTGGCACCACACATCACCTGCGTGTGCGTATGTGTGTTTGTGTGGGTGTGTGCGTGTGTGTGTGTGTGACCGCGTGTGTGTATGTATGTGTGAGTAAGTGCATCAGAGGGACCAGGAAAAAATCCATTCCTCAGTACCTGATCCCAGCCCATAGCTGACAGCCACAGTCACATCACCAAAGCACACAACAAAAGGCCATGCACGCAATACTTGACTCCCTGCCTTGAGCTGCCAGCCTTAATTCTCAACACACACGCACGCGGCAAAAGACCATGAGCGCACTTTGAAGCATACCGTACCTGATTCCCTGCCTCGAGCTGCCAGCCTCAGTCACATTTCCAACGCACACAGCAAAAAGTCATACACGCAATACCTGACTCCCTGCCCATAGCTGCCAGCCTCAGTCACATTTCCAACGCACACAGCAAAAGGCCATACACGCAATACCTGACTCCCTGTCTTGAGCTGCCAGCCTTGGTTGTCATCACCAACGCACGCGGCAAAAGGCCATGAGCACACTTTGAAGCATACCGTACCTGATTCCCTGCCTCGAGCTGCCAGCCTCAGTCACATTTCCAACGCACACAGCAAAAAGTCATGCACGCAATACCTGACTCCCTGCCCATAACTGCCAGCCTCAGTCACATTTCCAACGCACACAGCAAAAGGCCATACACGCAATACCTGACTCCCTGCTCATAACTGCCAGCCTCAGTAAAATTTCCAATTTACACAGCAAAAGGCCATGCGCGCAATACCTGACTCCCTGTCTTGAGCTGCCAGCCTTGGTTGTCATCACA
>Ga0307951_1001094_pt1:0-5000 | contig 16277 bp, 19 predicted proteins | sample OrgLakmetagen374_FD_201842 | JGI IMG/M metagenome (GOLD analysis project Ga0307951, IMG submission 201842) | Saline water microbial communities from Organic Lake, Antarctica - #374 | ecosystem: Environmental > Aquatic > Non-marine Saline and Alkaline > Saline | place: Antarctica: Organic... | reverse complement strand
TAAGCTGGGTCTGTTTGCTATAAAGGGTGGCTATACGTATATTATAACTTGTTCAGGGAAAAAAAGCCTTTTATCTTTTTAATGATGCACTGGTATGTGACGTCGTACTTATGTTTTGCAGAATTTGTAGTACCTCTCTACTGCCTCCGCACCATAATCTTTTGTTTTGCGCAACAACATTTGTATACCAGTCCCACTGCGTTGTACTGAATTCACGCACTAGCGTTCGAGTACATTGTAATATCAAGCATAAGTACCATGTTAACTTGCCCCTTGCTTCTTATACCTGCCACTGAAATCATGTGCAGTAGTCATGAGGATACCCTAGCATGGGCATAATTTTGTCTCTAACCTGCTTGCATTTTTGCACTGTAACCACGCACAGAAGTCCATTAGGATTACCAAGTATGGGCATACACGTCTAACCTGCTGGCATTTTTGCACTGTAACCACGCACAGAAGTCCATTAGGATTACCAAGTATGGGCATACACGTCTAACCTGCTGGCATTTTTGCACTGTAACCACGCACAGAAGTCCATTAGGATTACCAAGTATGGGCATAATTTTGTCTCTAACCTGCTTGCATTTTTGCACTGTAACCACGCGCAGAAGTCCATTAGGATTACCAAGTATGGGCATACATTTTCTCTAACCTGCTTGCATGCTTGCACCGTAACCACGCGCAGAAGTCATTAGGTGTGCCCAAATTGATGGAAGTAGCCAAAGAAAGGCTGACGCCAGAGTGGTACGCATCTGTGAGCAAGCTCCAGGTGTGCTCCATCGCCTTTTCTGTTACTTCAAACCACTATTACGAGACGTGGTGTCATGATAAAAGCTGCGCTGCGTGCACACACACACAAACACACAAACACATACGCACACAGACACACACACACACACACACGCACACACACACGCACACATACACACACACACACACATACACACACACACACACACGCGCACACACACACACACACACACATACACACACACACTTTTCCACTACTAATGAGACGTGGTGTCATGATAAAAGCTGCACTACACGCGCACACGCGCATTTTTCATTTCATGTTATAAGACAGTTCTTAATGGGAGTCAGGGCTTTTGTGTGCCGGACTTAGATGTGGCTTCCTTTCAGTAAGATGCCACCTCAGTGGGCAAGAAGCTACATTTTGTGCATCTCTGTGCGGCACGTTTCCTCTTGCAGAAGCTTGTTGTCCATGAGGTAGCTGTGGATAGTTGCCCTGGAAGCTGAAGTTTGTTGTTTATGAGACAGCTGTGGATAGTTGCCCTGGAAGCAGAAGTTTGTTGTTTATGAGACGGCTGTGGATAGTTGCCCTGGAAGCAAAAGTTTGTTGTTTATGAGACGGCTGTGGATAGTTGCCATGGAATCAAATTTTGCTTGCAAGAAAGAGAATGGTTGTTTTGGTATGCTGCACCTTAGTAATGTACACATACACATTCATTGCGCCTGAGTCTTTGTCGCTCTTTTGGACTGCATTGCAAATTGCAATGCAAGGCTCTGGCCTCTGTTGTGTTGCAGGCAGATTCTGTGTTTGCCTTTGGGTAGGGGTTGCAGTTGGTTTGAGGCTGGATTGTTTTTGGAACGGGGACTGGATTAGTGTGCTGTTGTTTTTGTGTATGGGAGCTAGAAGAAGAAGGTGATGGTTGGAATTGAAATGAATGCTGCTGCTTGTGGGTATGTGCTTGTGTGAGAAGGGGGTTGGGGAGGGGGTGAAGATGGTTTATGTGCCAAAAGGCCATGGTGAGGTCACGGCGGCACACATCTTCAGCCTATAGGACCCATGATTCCACAACCACACCCTTAGCACGTCTCCCCCCTTCTGACATCCTCCTGACACACACACACACACACACACAAACACACACGCACACACACACACACAAACACACACGCACACAAACGCACACACACATACACGCACAACAATACACAAACATACATACACACACATACAGGACGTGGCGAAGGTGGTGCAAAGCCAAGTTGGAGTGGGGGGCCCCACACGTAAGGACCTCGGGTTTTACGAGCTACAAGATTTGATGGGCTTGGAGGAGGGCATAGATGCAACAACCCACGCGAGAGAGCTGTGCCGACCAAAGCGTGTCACGGTGCTTGGAAAGAAGGTGTGTAGAAGTTGGCAAGCGCTGCTGCTGGTCGCATTGCTCTAATGCAAGTGTACCAGCCAAAGCGTGCCACGGTGCTGGAAAAGAAGTGTGCGGCTGTGGTATGCTATGATCCAGCGTTGCTGCCACCCAACACTGCTTTGTGGAACTTGCTGCAAATTTGTAGGTTATACGTTTGTGAAGCTGAACACGAGAGCTGGTGCTTTTGTGAAACTTGTTGCAATTTTTTGAACGTTTGTGAAGCTGAACACAAGAGAGCTGGTGCTTTTGTGGAACTTGTTGCAATTTTCTGGACGTTTGTGAAGCTGAACACGAGAGAGCTGGTGCCTTTGTATATTGTTGAAAAAGTTTAGGTTATACGTTTGTGAAGCTGAATACGAGAGAGCTGATGCTTTTGTGGAACTTGTTGCAAAATTTTGGTTGTGAAGCTGAACACGAGAGAGCTGGTGCCTTGGAATAGGAGAGATTACGCAGGCAATAAAAAGCACGCCCACATTAAAAAGGAAAAGCAATAACTTGAGTATTGGGTAAAAAAAAGCTGCTCCACCACAGAAAAAAGAAGGAAAAATAATCATTGTGAGAAATAGGAGAGTTGTAGGCTTAAAACCAGTTTCTGATTACATGTGCTTTGTTAATTCAGTTGATCGTGGCCCATTGCTTTCATCTGGCTGTAGAAGCAGAATACAGTAAAGAAATGCATGCACATTTCTCCTGAAACCCAAAACATACACGAGCGCAAGCATTTTGTGTATTGTTTAAAACCAATTAGACATGGCAGCAAAACCGCTGCATTGAAAAGGGTACACACATACGCACAACACACGCATACACACACATATACAACACATACGCACAACACACACGCACACACACATACATATACATAAACACACACATGCAAACATACACACATACACACATTTACGCACACATACACACACAGGACCCGCCTCTCTGGCTAGTGATGATGGCAGAGTTCCATGTGTGCCAAATGCTTCGTGACATGAACATGACTGACACGATCTGGTACCTCGCCGAACAAGTGGCCACTTCCACCTGGTGTGTTTCGTCTTCACAACTTTCTTGTTCATATGCGTGCGGATGAACACGATTGACACAAATCTGGTACCTCGCTGATCAAGTGGCCACTACCACCTGATGTGTTTCGTCTTCATAACTTTCTTGTTCATATGCGTGTGGATGAACATGATTGACACGATCTGGTACCTCGCCGAACAAGTGGCCACTTCCACCTGGTGTATTTCGTCTTCACAACTTTCTTGTTCATATGCGTGCGGATGAACATGATTGACACAAATCTGGTACCTCGCTGATCAAGTGGCCACTTCCACCTGGTGTTTTTCGTCTTCATAACTTTCTTGTTCATATGCGTGTGGATGAACATGATTGACACGATCTGGTACCTCGCTGATCAAGTGGACACTTCCAACCTGGTGTGTTTTAATCTCCAGAGCTTGCTTGTTCATACGAGTTCGCACGAGCATGATTGACATGACCTGGTACCTCGCTTAGCGAGTGGACACTTCCAACTGGTGTGTTTTAACCTTCACTTATGTATACGAGTGCACAAACTTGAATGACATGTCATGTTGTGTGTCAGCACTTGTTTTTCATGAGCGCTTTCGTTGTTTTCTGTCAGCACACACAAAAGCATATGGACACATTGTTTTCTGTCAGCACACACGAATGCATATGGACACATTGTTTTTTGTCAGCACACACGAATGCATATGGACACGTTGTTTTCTGTCAGCATACACGAATGCATATGGACACGTTGTTTTCTGTCAGCACACACCAAAGCACACGAGCACGAGGCCTTGCAGAATGAGATGTAGCAATCCCTTCCCTGTTTGAATACAATATAGTAAAAGCACTAGTTTAGACGGGCACGCATGAAAATATTCAAGGATTGGCTGACCAGATTGCGGCTTTTTGTGCCTGGCCTGGCATTGAATGTGGCATTGAATGTGACACCTTTGAACTCACAACAGACAAGGCCAGAATACTTGTTACTCACAACGTTTACTTTTACTAGTCAAGGAATTGCTGTCTTCCGTGCGTGAAATATTGCATGTGCACATACACGCAATGCAGACAAGGTCAGGCACTTGTAGTTAAGAGCCCAGGTACAAAAGCACCTTCTGTCTCACACATACAAACACGTGCGCGCACACACATACACACACACGCACGCACGCACACACACACGTTACATGCACACATAAATGCACACATACATTCACGCACACACGCATAAAAACACACACGCACACACACACTCGCACACACACTCACACTCACAGCACTGGGATATCAGGCTCCAATGATGACTTGTCTTTTTTCTCCTCGGATCTATCTCTGTCGGCGGCATCAAGGCCTGCACGAGCCCTCCCCAATTCCATTACAGGTGTGTGTCTCTCAAATGCAAGAGCGTGCAGCAATGTCTCATAGACACCTTCACACAAACACAAACACAAACACACACATGCACACACGCACACACTCAAATGCAAGTTTGTACAGCAATGGTTCATAGACACTTGCACACAAACACAAACGCACACACACATATACATACACACACACGTTTGCAAGTTTGTGCAGCAATGGCTCATAGACACTAGCACACAAATTAAGCACGCACACATACACACACGCGCGCACACACTCACACACACACACTCACACACACACACGCACACACACACACACACACACACACACACACACACACACACACACACAAACACAAGCACTACAGGCATACGCCACACCCTGCTCCAGATCGTACACCCCCTTTATCACACACACATACTCTGTACA
>Ga0307951_1001093_pt1 | contig 16279 bp, 9 predicted proteins | sample OrgLakmetagen374_FD_201842 | JGI IMG/M metagenome (GOLD analysis project Ga0307951, IMG submission 201842) | Saline water microbial communities from Organic Lake, Antarctica - #374 | ecosystem: Environmental > Aquatic > Non-marine Saline and Alkaline > Saline | place: Antarctica: Organic Lake... | reverse complement strand
ATTCCTTTCTTAACTTGTCATCACAGTATCACTGATTTTGAGATCAATGCATTCCTGAATCAAGACTCATACAGACTCCTCAAGTTTGTGTCAGATTTAGTTTCAATTTTCGACACTGGTTGATTTTATTTGTTTCACCAGCCAATTGCCATCAGCCAGAGTCTCGGGCTGTAGGCCATCCTTGTAACCCTTGTAACCCTTGAGGAGTTGTTTTCACTGCCTGCATAGTTTTTTCCCCATCTCAGCATTGGAACAGAACAAAAAATACCAGGCTTACCCTTCCAAATCAAAGCACCATGATCAGACACAATGCAGCGTAGTTATGAATTTATTTACAGAGGAACAGAACTGGAATATAAAAGACACTGGCAGGTAAATAAAGTAGAAAATTACAATAAAAGGATGTGCTTGTTTCCATTGCTTCCTTTGTGCTGTTCCACCAGCAATATGTCATTAGTGTCAGTATAAAAACAGCCAGCTAACAGCCGTTAAACCTGTGATGGAAAATTTTGTTTTTTCACCTACACACTTGCACAAACATAATCACTCTCCATGCCTTTCCTCAAAGATTTACTTACACCAATGCTCCGGTGCCTACTGCGCTATAATATATATATGTGCTCATGGTCCCTTATTTCTTTCCCTCAAACTCCAGATCTCACTGCTCGATCATTTCTTCTTGTCTCCGTCCTTGGCTTTCTTCTGCAATTTAACGATGGTGAAATATAACGCTGAATAATGAACCTTTAGATAGGCTTTTGCGTCTAGGAGAGCATGCATCAAACAGACAGGAATCCAATGTGTCTCTGAAGAAGCTAGGTGTAGCAGGAATGGCCGTCATTATTGCGAGTGAGTGGTTGCAAAACAATTTGTATGTGGTGGACCTTAACAAGTAAAGCAAAGCTATGTGCACAGAACGGGTGCACAGAACGGGTCGTGCATAATTCTGCCTCTCAAGCACTTGATCCTCATCAAATGATGGGATTTTGCGCAACTTAATGTTAACTGTATTTATGCTGTTAGCGAGCCTTGAGATCCTGCATCATTTTGTAGAATGGATCAGCTCCACATTTCCAATGAAAAGCCGTATCTTCATATATATTTGCCATATGAAACGTGTGATGCTGTACTCCGTCAGAGAGAGTGAGCCCCCTCCAAATTAAACAACGTAAGACACAACCTATACCCTTTAGCATACTGGACATCTTTCCAAATTTGTTGTACAAGAAAGTTTAGTTTGGAGGGCTAGGCTGTTTGAAAGCTAAGAAGGTTGAAAAAGAAGTGCCTGCAGTGAAGTTCACCCTGCGCGGGGCCTGCAATTAAATAATGGGCCTGAAACTTTTGAAACCGGAATTATTTTCCCGTTCATCCCGAGCTATCTGCAGTTGATTTAAATTTTGGTTCTGAGCTGCAGGCATTGGCAGAGGTAAAAGTAAGAATACTAAGGACGAGAGCGCCTGTTAGGCACGCGCCAGATGAGCTTGCCCAGCCACTCCATCGGCTACCTCTGCAAGTAGAATTGGACACACGTTTGAAGCATGCATTCGCGCTGCCGGATGATAAGGGCAACTTCAAGTTCAGGGGACCCTGTTTCCCACTCCTAGCGCAGCTGCTCCCTTAGCGCTCCCTCCCCCTCCCAGTTGAGCCTGCACCTGCAAGCGCAAGCTTTGCATGCAACTTGATGTAATAAACTGTCTTCCGTCCTTAATTGAGCTCCCTTTGCTAACGCCCTAGGCACACAAAAAAACTCTGCACAAAAACCTTGCCTCCCTTTTAATACCCTGTGCGGGCATCCCGCGGAGAAAAGTGTACTTTGCTTGCGGGGCACCTGCAAGCATTAAAAAGCCCCTGAACTTCACTAATTGCATGTAATTTCAAAGTCCCAAACATGCATCAACACACATCCTTCATGCTGTCATTCCGGAGGCGTTTGCAAGATGTTGTTCACAAGATGAAGCTGTCAGTCATATATAAAGGAACCTCGACCATTTCTCATATCAATTCATATGATGTCCTTTAAGGGAATAAACGGCTTTCTCTTGGTTTCGTTTCTGGGCACCCCCTATCTAGAGCTCACCTTCTTTTTAGGTTTAGGCAATAAATGTGGGGGTATGGGCAGGTTGTTCTCCTTGCAGTACTGGATTTCAGCAACAACTTTTCTCTGCTCATCCACCTTGCTTCGCTCCAGCACATGCTCATCTACGTCCCGCTGTATATGGTCCGACTCTGGACAACGCCGGTAACTACAGGCATAAAGCACACTAAAATTGCAAATGGCATCCGACTCTGGGCAACGCCGGTAACTACAGGCATAAAGCACACTGAAAAAGGCAAAAGACATTCTGACATAGAAGCACAGCTGAGAGGAAGACAGTTTTATAGACGTTAATGGCCGGCATTCTAAGTCGACCAGCCAAGCTCATTATATGCTGCTCGTAGTGTCAGAGTGTGCAATTTTGTCGAGCATTTAGGTTCATTGGTATGCAAGGCGAGTACCAACTGATTTAAGTGCTGAAGCTAAGAGAAAGTCGTACCCAAGCTGTGTCATGAAGCCAGCCCCAAGCTTTGGTTCCAATGGAGCTTCGTGACCATTCTCGTAACGGACCCACACCCGCCCAGTCTCTTTGTTCTCTAAGTTTTCGTACCTGTATGGAGCACATTGATTGGTTTGCAATGATAGCCTGTTTGCATCTGTGCATGTACATGTGTGTGTTTATGTGTGTGTATGTGTGCGTGCGTGTGTGTGTGTGTGCGTGTGTGTGTGTGTGTGTGTGTGTGTGTGTGTGTGTGTGTGTGTGTATGGCATACCTATTCAACAATGCATGTGTGCTTTTTTGCATGCATGCATGTGTGTGTGTTTGTGTGTGGTGTGTGTGTGTGTGTGTGTGTGTGTGTGTGTGTGTGTGTGTGTGTGCGTGTGTTGTGACACTGGCCTGTTTGGGCGCAAGTCACAGACCAATTTACATCACATGTCAGCCGGAATTCAAATTCACACCACTTACTTGACACCTATGATTGTTCCAGTGATCCCAAGAGGGGTCCTTACTATGTCATGCATCTGTCGAGGGTGCAAGAAGATGTGAAGCAATGGGTGGGAAAACTGAAACTCCTAAAAGCAATTGCAACCATAGGCAGGCACCTTAAATCCAAAAGGGGCTACATCGGAGTCACTTGCATATATGCTTGGCTTCTTCTTCTTGGGCATGGCAGCAGCAGCTCGAAGGGAGCTCTATTTTCGTGAGGAATGCAGCTACATACGTGACTGCAATCTTTGTGGGTTATAATTATTGAGCAGTTTAGCGAAGTGTGGGAAAAAGTGGCGAGTCCGAAGGAGAAGGTTTCCAATGGCTAGAAATTACAGGTAAATTGATTGAAATTGCTATATAAAGCTATGGAACACGTTCTAACCAGCAGGACCGAGACGTCACAGGGCTACATCAGTGTAACTGATGGCTGCAGCATTTACTATGAACTACACCGGCTTCATGAAGAACCCCTGATTCACGAAGATCGAGCCAGCCCAAAATATGTGTAAGTGTGCACTGTGCAAGCACATTTAATGCTGCAAGCGCATTCAACTAGAATGGATGCTCCCCTTCACATGAAGAATGGATGCTCGCCTTGACATGCAGGGAGCACTCACGGCTTGTGTTAGTCCAAGGATTTGCGTCAGGAATAAAACAGTGGAGGGGGTTGGTCCAGGAACTCAATAAATTGGTGAGCAGTAAGTGGCGTGTGCTTTGGGGGCAAAGGACAGAGGAAGCAGGGGTCACTCAATGAATTAGTGCTAGCTGCCCATCCTTGGGCTGCAGGAAAAAACCACATGATGAGAAGTACATTTGTAGGCACACCGATTGGACCTTGCAAATGGATTGCGTTGCGATAGCTTTTTTACTACCCCTTGCACTTGCAAGTGCGAACGAACTAAGAGGTTTTGGCAGCAGCTTCCTGCTTGCATTTCTATGCTTTGTTCTAGGTGTCAAAAGAAGGAGCCTCCTGAATCCTTTCGTCCCTGCAGCTCCAGGAAATACATAATGTTTTTCTTTAAATACCTGTCAAAACTAGCAGCAAACTTAGTTTACTGCTTCACTCTGCTACATCTACCTGTATTTTCTTCTGCAGGAAACCCAAGCCCTCGATGTGTTGTGTGTAGAGAACCGGGGGATTGGGAAAAGCAGCTGTCCAAAAAAGAAAAGTCTGTATAGCACCAAGATCAGTGCTTCTGATGTGCTCGCAGGTAAAATCAGTGCTATCTTAGCTTGCAATCTAATTAGGGTGTCCTGACATGCTTGTAATCTTGTTCATTTCCCTCCCCAGTCATGGACCATTTGCAATGGCAGGCTGCGCACATTGTAGGCTTTTCTATGGGAGCAATGGTGAGTTCTTCTGCCTCTTCAGTCGGGCCCTACCAAACAATGCTACCTAAATGTTGTATGTGAATACTTAATTTTGTGTAGCATCACTTTTAGACCACAAGCACCACTTAGACACTCTTTTTCAAAAATGCTGCTCCTCACTGATCAGATCGTAACAAAGCTAGCGGCCATGGCTCCGCACCGCGTTCTGTCGTTGGTGAAGATGTCAGCGACGGGTACGTTTCAGGACGCGCTTTGCATGTGGACGTAGATGTAAGCTGGTCTACTGAGACTAATACGGAATTTGTATTGACCCCTGCCTTTACAACGCTCGTAGTCCACATGCTGACACATTCGCTCGTTATGTGTGATGCAGGTGGTGGCTTACAAGCACTGCCGCACTCATGGAGGGCTTTTAAACTGGCCATTATGGTGTGTATGTGAGAACCAGCTTAGGAAATAATTGCGTATATGTCTGTCGATGCTCAGTGCTCAGCCTCTTGAGCGTATTAGCGTATTGTAAAGCCGCATTAGGAGGTGCTGTCTCTTTGTTATTAAGTGCTACATGTTTCCTGCAGGGTTTGCTTGCAAAGACAGCAGAAGACCGTGCGCGTGTTGACATCAAATTCCATTTCTCGAGACAAGTATTGCGGCTTATGGTAAGAACTGTCTTTTATTGTGCCTAATTATTAGCAGAAGACGCTACAAGATTGTTTGTTCTCATGTATCAGACATTCAAAATTTTGGCATTTGCATTTGTTGGCCCTGACTGAGGATTTATATTTTAGGAGTTGCATCTCGTTTGCAGCTGCCGGGGACTGATGTCGCCCCTGCTTGTTCCGTGAGAGATGTCCTGTATAATGAGTACTTGGAGGACTCGAAGCAAGCTGGACCTCAGCCAAAAGAAGGCAAGTCCTTGCCAGCTTTTTCACAAGGACTTATTTCCCAGGTTGGAATCCTCTCTGTCTGAGCTATCATAGTGTGTATGCACTGTATCACTATACGTTGTTCATGTGTGTGTGGCACAGGCTTCGATGGCCAGCTTCATGCAATCCTGAATCACTCAGTGACGGAATCTGATATAGAGCGGATCAGAAGCGGTGAGTCCTGTGAAAAGTCTCTGTGCAGGTGCAGGTGGTCTTGTTTGCTCCCAGCTTGAGATCAGATTTTGTAGCGTCTCCCTTCCTGCAGGCAACTTTCCTGTGTGGTACCTGCACGGCAGAAATGATGTAGTAGCAATGCCCCATTTTGCCGAACGCCTGGCCAAACGCTTCCAAGCACCTTGCGTCTACTTCACTGGAGGTCACCTCATTTTCAGGTATTTCAAGCATTTATGTTCCTAAATGTTATCTCGAACAGGTGCCAGAGATCTGCACAATGTAATTGCAGTGGCCCTAGCTCACACTACCAGACATCACGCATATAAATTGAATCCTGTTCCTAACAGCTTTGCCTACAGCTGTCGAATTACTATCTGCCTATAATTCGGTCTCTACTTCTAAATCACCTCTGACTGGCTGCTAAATAAAACATCGAAATTGTTGCTCTCTCACCTTGCAAACAATGCTTGTAACTTGTAGGGAAAATGTAGTGGAGGTGGCGTTACTGTTACGATCCGTGCGTGCAGACCTTTCAAATTGCAAAAGGTGAGCGCTTCAAATGTCTGCAAAATCATTGCACAAGTAAGAAATTGTATTCAGCAGTGTTACTGCTGCAAGGTTGTTGCTGGCAACACTGCACAGCTTTGCTAATTGAACTAGGTGTTTCTACAATTTACCACAATGTGTGTACCCGTCAATTACTAACTTGACACGGCGGGGTGGCTTCTTCCCCCTATGCACCCTTTTTGCACAGGTCAATTGTCAGTGACTTGCAGCTGAATGTAGATGCTGCAGCTGGCAACACTGTTTAAGGTGGGCTGGTTGTATGAGGTTTTGAGCAGCAACCCTGAGGTTTTGAGCAGCAACCCTGAGGTGCGCAATTTCACGACGTGTGCTGCAGCAAAATGTCAGGGGTTATGGAGCTTAAGAGCAAGCTTTTCCAACAGTGTTTTGAATGTACGAAAAGAAGCCATGTGTTGTGTTGAGGTTTAAAGGTAGGCAAAGGGAAATAAAACTTTCCTGTAATCTTTGGAACTTAACCTTGAATCAAATCAAAAACACCAAGTGCTTTTTGGCGCTTGTTAAACCACCATGCTATCCGGGCCTGGCCTCACAATTTCTTTTCAATTCCCTTGCATTTTACGGTGGAGATGAATCCGTCATCTGGAGGCTGCTCTTCGTTTATTCATGTGGGAAGCAGGATTCTGTATCTACCTGCAAATTTTGTTTCCTGTTCTGATTTTTTTGTATGCTGGAGGGCCTGGAACTTTTTAGATTTTGATCATAAGCACTTGCCACAAGGCTCCTGATGAACGGCCATTTCTGGCCGACTCTGTGTAATCAAGAAAAAGTATGCAGCAAGTTAGTCCATACTAGGAAGTGACAGTGAGGTTTAGAGTAGCATGAAAACCTTATGCCATATTAAATAACATGGGGAAATCCAGGGGATCAAGAGTGTTGCAGGTCTTGCCTGGATCCTGATGAATATTGTTCATCATTTTAGAGAGGGCAATTCCAGTGCGGACAACTATAAAGCATGAAGTGCGTGTGGGGGCGAGCTGCCATACGTTTTAGCTGCAGCGTACCATTTACTGCCACAGGTTTGAGTGAAGGTCATTGATTGATGTGTTACAAACTTAGGAGGAATATATTTTTTCCATCTTAATCGTAGTGAAGACTGTGTGTAAATTGGATGTTCCGGCCTGCTTTTCATTTTGTACATATATCTGTTTAAAATTGTTGTAGGAGGAACTTTTTGCTACAACAACTGTTTGACTTTCGTCTGGATCTCCCTTCTGTGTGTAATCTTTACTAGCTTAAAATCGACCAGGACCCGCATTTCAGACACACAGGTCAGTGGCGGTAAGCAAGAGAGCAAGGATAAAAAAAGAAAAACGCAGGTAGTGAAAACCACTCCCCACAATAAGTAAGGAAGAGGTTCCACTTTGGTGCCGGGAATCGTAAAAATCCTTTATTAATCGAATAAGAAATTATCAATGACAAGTTTGGCTGCGTAACTGACAAAGGTTTTACAAAGGGGGGTAATCGGCAGCCACATATGTTGGGCCTGATGGGCTTTTTGCTGGGCTCAGCCAACCCTAAACCCTATACCCTATACCCTATACCCTAAAAACTAAACCCTTAACCCTAACCCTAAACCCTAAACCCTAAGTTGTAAGCCAAATGTGAGAAAAACTGGTCTCAGCCAGCTTGAAATTATCTCTAGGTTGGTGACAGACTAGTCTCAGCCAGTTCCCCTAGTCTAGAAGAAAGGCAAAACCTAAGATGAAAGAGAGAGCTTTATGAAAGCCACACGTAGCAAGTTCAGGCGTGCTTACTGAACCCAGGGAATGAAAACTGTACGTAAGCATTGCAAATCAATCCGTAACTGTTTATGCAGAGCCATGGGCCTAGGAGCATTGCAAAAAGAGTTTGAAAGAAAGCAGAAATCAAGTGCCCTAGTCCAGTCTGCTGTGTACCACATTGCAAAGAAGTCTCAATAACTCAACCCAGTCTCCGAGGATATAAAAGCCACAGCCTTGCAGGCAAACAAGCACCAAAATGTGTGTCCTCCAGAGAACAGCTCCAGCCAGCTAGTAGAAGCAAGAGAACCACGACATCAAGCTTGGAAGGAGGTTTCTTACCTCATTTAGAAGCAAGATCCCTTAATCATGCTGGCTGTGTCATCACTACCAGTTGTCTGCGATAGGGTACAACGCTCGTGCATCCGGACCTCTAATGTTTAATGCTAATGCAGAATCCCTGCACAACGACTCCTCTTGCACGGGTGGCCCTGCGTGAACAAATCCCATTGGCATCATGTCATATGCCATGTTCAGCACAGCTATTTTCTTGCTTTTCTTGTTTAATTTGTCTCCTCATGCATCTCCTCAAGGCTTCCAGTGTGTCAACATCCCAAACCTCTGCGCGTATTCTTGGACGGACATACGTTCACATATCCACAGACTTTGAAATGGGCCAATTTCGATCATGAAAACAACTTGTAAGTTGTACGCACGGGCTGGAATTGATCAGTGCACGGCCCCATATCCACGCACATGTGTCATTCCAGTTCACAAGATTTGTTCTGTAAGGCTCGGAGAGCGCTAGGTTGCTTAGGTTGCTTTGAGGATACATCTTTCTACGTTTTATAATTTTTGCTCACAATTTCTATTGGTGCAAAACGCGTACACATTCTACACACATTCCATACATTCTATCATGAAAACAGACAACGTCTCACGCCATCCAGAATGAGTCTCCATGCTGCGTTTGCCAGGTTGGTTACTGATCAGTTACGCAACGTAATTTCTCCTTGCGCCATATTTGCAGACCACAATGCAAAGTACGATGTTGCATGTGCCAGCACTTGTTGTGGGTTCATCCCTGGAAAAATGTCGTTTACACAAAGCTGTCCGCGCGTTCGGCGATGCATTTATGTGGTATGGGCTATCTTGCCTTATTTCTTTTTCAAAATTAACAACAGCGCATGCATACTTAATGCAGGTGACGACAGCCATCGAGCTTCATAAAATGGCTGCTGCTGCAAGAGAGGCTGCCAGCCCAAAGCAGGAGGAGGTTAAAGCCATAAAGGAAGCGCACAAAAAGGGTGGTAAAGATGGCAAGGTGAAAAAGGAAGGAGGAAGGTGACTCCTAGATAGAGGAAGGGGGAGCTGGGTGTGATGTATTATGTTGCCTGGTTTTGAACCAGTATGTGGTTTTTGAGTTGATGTTCGAGTGCTTCAGACGGTGTTAGGCCATTTTGGTCTTTGAAGGGAGACTCTTCTTGTAATCTCTAATCTTGTTTCCCCCAACAGGAGCTCACGATGTGTTTACTTTCTTGAGCCAGAACAATAACAAGCTTTATTTTTTCCTCCATGAACTAATTGCGTTTTATGAGCAGGTTAGCAGTCACACTTCTTGACTGAAGGCCTTTTTCTTGTAAACCTCATATATTCCCGTGCAGCCAAAGACACCAGACACCAGACCTGATGGTACTGTTCTATTTATTTATTCCCGTGCAGCCAAGGCAGATGCGGTTGTACGGCAGATGGCTCGCAAGTGGAAGGCAACAGAGCCTGCAAGTTAGTACGCCCAGAAAAAAAGTTGGACCACAGGATACCTTTGTCTTCGCCTGTAGCAGCTAAAGTGCCAAATAAAGTGCGGTCCGTAGGGACAGTGCACGTATGTTTCCATTTCCCTTACTTTAAAAAAATCAACAAAAGGGGTGCCAAAAAGGTGGAAAACCGACCGTCACACCTTCACCAATATACTTTTCAAACCCCAGGATAATTTGGTATCATAAAGGAAGTTCTCCTCTTGTTTTGGAATGAAAAGAGGCCCTGGTTGGGGCGTGGTGGCCTGTAATGTGGAAACTCAGTGCCAAAATTTGAACTGTATTTCTGTCCAGACCACTGGGGTGGTCCTTTTGGCGGCCCCAAACTTCATGAACCATCTAGTTATATCAGGGGCAGCTGCCCTGAAAGCCTAGTGGCCCGTGATCATGCCAGACTCTTTGGGGTCGCGGGTTTGAATCCGCCTGGTAGCGTGAGTACTTCGCTGTCCGACAGCTCCGTCTCCGTTTCCTTAATCCATGCTTGCAATGGTATCACCCCTGCGTAGCTTTTTCTTTTTTTCTTGTATCAATCAAACACGACTTGCATAAAAAAGTCACATTTCAGGACATTTGCTCAGTTGACCCCTGTGATACTTAACGCGATGTTATGAAAGCAGATATGTCACTTGGGAATTATGGTGCTCCTAATTGTTGGACTAGACAGATGAAGAATGCTTTTGGTGACTTGCAGAATGGCACTGTATACAGTCAGTGACATATTACATTGTAGGAAGCTGAACATTCTTAATTTGCACATAGACTTGAGATTCAGGCATCAGACAGTTTGGAGAGAGGCATATGGTCAAGACCCTTGCTCTTGTTTAAAAAATTCTGTGGTTTATCACAATTGTTTTGCTTTGCCTGGGAGACCGGTTTCTGATGCACGTGCAACATTTGTCTTGCCAGAGTATTTGAAGATGGCTCTGAGCAAATGCTTGCAACACTTCGAGCTCAGAATTTGCGACAAATGTAATTGGCATACTGTTCATGATGAAGAGCATATCATTGTAGACAAATGTAATTGGCATACTGTCCCAATGAAGATCTGGTGCAACTGCGCAGCAAAGTTTAGCAACTCTTCACTTCTGCCCAGGAAAATAGCTCTTCTCGCTTGAAGGACTTCATAAACCAACATGATGCCTAGGGAGTCGCTAATTTCGATTCTGAGTGCCTAAAATGCTGTAGCTGACCTGATAGCCTTTCTAGCCTTTGTTTACCTTGCAGAACTGCCCCACTTTTTCCTCTTGGAGCTTTGAATCCCTCTTGACTGTATTGGGTCGTATATTGTATGCTTCTGTCAAGGAGATTTCTGGGCACCTGGTATCAAAGTGGCTACCTTAGTTTATGCAGAAAGCGATTGTCACTGACTGCGTAGCTGTTCTTTTCCATCTCCCTTCCATTAAAGGCTGTGTCTTAAATCAAACAGCATCACTCTGCACAAAGCTTTCCAAGCTGACATATCTTGAAGTTTATGGTGCATTTGTTTACTACACAGACAAAGGATGCCTTCGATTTGCAAACTAGGTAAAAGTTTAAAAGTTTGATTTTTATTACAGCGCACTGCCTGGAATTCCAGGCTTCTCCGTAACATAGGAGAGTACAGTAAAATTTTTTGCGCAGAAGTTACAAATTCCCCTGCGGGCTTTCTTAAGTCTCAGCAGGTAGCATAGATAGATTAGCACACTTTCCCAAAAAGAGAGCCCAAGCTGCAAACAGAGACGAGTTGCTACCACACTGCTGCCTTTCTCCTACAAAAGCAAAACAGGGCGTCGTACGCCAATCGGAAAGCACCATCCTTCTCAGCATGAGCTTCTTACTCGATTTGGCAATAAAGGTTTTTGGAGAAAGGTGATCTTTTCTAAGCTATAAGACTCTCAGTTTCTCTAGCAAACCATAGGCCCTAGACACTTCGTGTCCTAGGGTCCAACATGCAGAAAGGGCACAGTAATGGAGCCACAATCCAAGCATCAATCAACATAAGACTAACTTGTACTCTTTGCCGGAGCGCACAAATAACCCTACTTCTAATTGCCTTGCAAAATCCAGCAAATCTTGCTGGTATGACTCCTTCTGGTTCATGAAAGCATCCAAAGCCATAAAAACCTTTAAGTCTGTAGCACCCTTCATTTCGGCCGCCAAATCCTGGCTCTTGCTCAAAGCTGATCTGCAGTGCAAAGGCAAGTGCGACGAATGAGCACTGGGGCAGTACACGCATTCTTGCACCCATGCATTTAAGTGCTTAAAGTGTTGTCATTGAGCATTAGCATGCAAGCATTTGTGTGCACACGCCCACAAGAAACCTGTCTAGCCTACAAGCGTCAAACGTTTTGCCTGTATGTTAACTAGTGTGCCACACATGTTGTACTCCCAGAGTAAATGGGCATTAAAAGAACGTTGCTGTGCAAAAGATTGATGACTTGTGCACTTCCTGAGCGTACAAATGCTAACAAAGCAATTTTCAGGCCGTGCATTTAATTTCACAATTAGCTTTTTAAACGCTCATGCACGCAAGTGGATCAAGCTGAAAAGAAGGTATTCATCACTGCCGGATTTTGGACGTCAAGCGGGAGTCAGACGCAGTGGAGCTGTACATGGCTGCGTTGGGCTAGCTCCCCACAGCCAGCATAACTTCCAGTTCACTAGCCAGCCTTACACAATAGCCAGCAGCAAAGATGTGCAGCTACAATGATGGGCAAATCAGTGGTTTTCAGGGTAATTTGATGGACAGGCATTTGGGCCTTTCGCACTGCATGGACAGCCTAATGTTAGGATGAGGGCAGCAGCATGTCTAACAATCTTCTGCTCAATAATTATGTGCAAGCGCATCAGCAATGAAATCCAGGGGTTTAAAATCCCCATCCCACCCAGGACAAAACCAATTCCCTTAATTTGTGGGCCATTATGTAATGCATATTGTTACACACTACATGATACAATAACTCACCAGGTATAATACTATACCTCGCACCCCACTTATACAAACTTACAAGTAGTGTTATTTGGGGAATCTTCAACTGATCTTTGAGGATTTGAAGCAACATTCTTAGCTGCATCACTGACTTCTAATTTGTACTTGGTATCATGCTGCTGCGAGCTGTGAGTGCACCTGGGCGGGCTGAAGTTCAAGGGAACGCAAGAGTGAGTCCTGGTGGTGTAAGCCAGGGGGAGGCAGGGTAAGTGGCAGCAACAAGTGCAGCAGCATCAGCTGGGATAAGAGCGGGGAGCGCAAAAGGAGCAGCACAGGCAGCAAGAAGCACAAAGGCAGGTGATGGAAGAAAGGCTGCCCAGGCCTTGTTAGGCAGCCTGGTGAGGCAGGAGAAAGGGAAGGTAATCTGGTGGCAGCATTTTGAGCCAATATTGCTTAAGCATAAAGGCAAGCCTTGGGAGCACAAATTTAAATGCATCAGAGGGCACCCCGAGCTGTGCGGAGCTCTCCTCAGTGTAAGAAACCCATCCAAGTTAGTCAAAAGGGTGTATCAGAATCAGATGCAACTGTTTTGGCATGAGAAAGTAGGATTGGTGAATGCATGCTTGTAGCAGCTGTACATGTACACACGTCTGGTCAGATTAGGAACTGAAGGTGTTTGTTGCATGGAGTGCAGAGACGTTACTGTGCATCAATGCACTTATACGCGTGTGGTTAGGCACATGTCACATGTTTTATACGCATAGGGCTGCTATACCCCTAGCAAACATTTTCTTGGCAACAAATAATTGGTTGGTGAACTTAGCTCCTTGCGAGCTACACAATCAACCCATGATGGGTTTGATCTGAGCCGTTGGATCTCCCCAATACACGGTAATCACGTCTTATACGGTTATACACTACAATATAACTTAGATGGGAGTCCCAGATACGGCCCTGGCCAAACCTAGCTATGTCTCTCAAGCCACTACGTGAGTATGCAATGAGAAAGAAAACTTAGTACACCTGTCTTTGAACCAAGTGGTGGAGTACAACAGTACAAATTGGCCATCAAAAGTGAGGGGAAACATAACAAGGGCTTAGCGTGGCCATTTTTTGAGGTCTACTCTAGGTGACAAAATAAATTGTGCTGCATCAGGTCAAAGACCAGCTTGTTTGCAATTTCCTTGCTCAAGGAAACACTAAATTTGCTTTCCTTCATATCTGAGCATACAGATTTCTTTTTGACTGGCAGACCCGGAATCTCAGACAATCATGGAGACAATGGGTTCAGTCAGCCCCGTGCAACACACAGAGACCAGCCAGTAGCTCTTTGAACAACTTGGCTGAAGGTCACCCACAACTGTAACTATTGTAAACGTTGTTTGATGGCGCACCTGATCTTGTAAGGGATGCCCTTGACCAAACACAATGTGTCTTTCGAAGCGGTCTGTCTGTGGTCGGCCACAAGCAGCAGGTTCCCACCATCTAGCCCGGCACTCTCGACCACGACCCCGGCATCAACCTCAACAAGATGCTGCAAGATAGAAAACGAGAAAGAGGGGGTCAGGCCTTAGGTAACTCCAAGAACATGTTTAGACTGTTGCCGTCTTCATTACATATTGAAATTGACCATGCTATAGCAGGAGGCGTAAAGGGGGCAGAACCTGTGATGGTGCAACCAGGGTCACACACTTGGTGCATGTAAATGATTTTTGCCTCTATAGCCAAAATCGCGGACCAAACTACAGAAAGTGCTTTACAGGTTACAGGCATATGCAAGGAAGAAGGGTCTTTGCGTGAATGTTTACAATTCCATGTCGTTATTTTCAGCAAAGCAGAATGCTCAGCTCCACCCACCTTTACCTAGAATTTCATAACATTGGTGAACAAAGATTCCTTCTATTAGGTATGATGATTAGTGGGACAATGAATCTGGAGACAGCAGCGGAGTATGCAATGCAGCCACATATTGCAGCTGGCGCAGGATTAATGACAGCACGTAATTATGGTTTGAATAATAAGACAACCTGTATTGATTAGGCCATTTGTTGGCCAAGTGTTTGCTATACTAGCAGGGATGTATGTTTGCCAGATTTGGGGTACAAAGTACTTGAGCGAGGGCACGGAGTTCCAAAGTTAGTTGCGAATAAGGCTTTTTAATCCTGTACCAATACGCAAGTGTATGAGGTGACGAGCTCATAAGTTGAAGGTTTGAAACCACTTTTGGCAAGAGCAGGATCATTTGGTTTGTGACAAGTGTGGGTACAGTAATGTGCAAGATGAAAAACATGTCTTTAATATTGCAAGTGGGATATGGTTTCCTTAATCAGGACAACATGAGACTGACAAATGTGTGGCGGCGATGGTACACATTTTTGATTGCCTTTCATTTCCTTTGTTGCCGAGCAGCCAGGATTTTGGAGGCCACTTTCTATGAAGTTCTTATGTTATCCTGGTGTTATGGTTACAGCTCCCAACACAAAACATAAGCTAGTGTAAAAGAATGATGCTCGCTGGGATGATGATTATACATGCACAACGTCTGCCATATGGTGAATTGTATTAGCTGCCTTTCTTTGTAGCCTTGAAGCAGCCACTCAAAGGAGTCCGCGGAATCAAGTTAAGGCAGTGACAAGGCTACATGCCTTAAGTTACCCAGCCCTGTTGAATGAAAGCTTGACCCTTTGCGTAATAAGTGAGAACCTACAATGGCAAGAGCACCAGCATACCGAACAGGAGCACCCTCAACAGGCAGGTGGCTTTTGAGGCCCAAGTTGACACCAGTCCACCCACCTCGCCTTGGTTATCTTGGTACAGCTGCTGTTGTAGGGGCCAAATTGAGCGCCCAGGGTACCTGGCCTTGGCATACGCCTCCAGTGCTGCTTGCAAGGCCCTTTCGCTGCCTTTCAACCTGTTCCTTTCGCTGCCCTCAAGGTTTTCAACCTGTCAAGCAGCAAGAGTGAAAGCAGCCCATGAGCATACACCTCTAGTGCCGCTTGCAAGACCCTCTCACTGCCTCGCAACCTTATCCTTTTGCTGCCCTCCAAGTTTCAGCACATGAGCAAACAGGAAAATCTTGAGCTTAGCTGAGAACAGCAGCAAAAAGGATACAGTGGGCAAAAAGGGCATTTACAACTGCAACTGTGTTCAAGAAAATGGACACAACTTGGTTGCACGCTCGCCTTGCCTTGTACACTTTCCTTTCTAGCCTATAACTCAAAGCTACTTCCAGGAAGATTGCAGAAAGGAAGGCATCAAGACGCTGGAATAGCATGAGGAATGCACGCAACAGAAAACAATTTGAATGTTGACCTGCAATGATTTCCATATTCCGCTGCAACAAGCAAACATGCTCACCCGGCTCGTCAAGGACACGCGAACCGGTATGGCGTGGTATGTGCCATTGCTGCTTAGCTGTGTCACTCTCCTTAGCATCTGCGGACTTGTGGGCGAAGGCTGCAGGCCAGAAGCCTCCCACAATCCCAGCAGCTGGTCCAACTTGCTCTGACTTAGCTCAGAAAAGACAACCTCCGTATGCGTATGCACGCCATCGCTGTGCACAACAATCGTGATGTTGCTTACTGAGGGCTCCACTGCCCTGGCTGGGCGACTTCTGTACCTCATACCCTGCTTCAAACCACTGACATGCTGTACCCAAAATCAATCTCTTTGACCCCACTGAGGGGGCTTTTGCCCCTGCAGCGGTCAGAGAAGATAAGGGTATTGCACGTTTGTTGAACGCCGCTGGTTGCGGTGGAGGTGTGCTTATAGAGGAGGACAGCGCATTTTCCTCCTCTAT
>Ga0307951_1001085_pt1 | contig 16319 bp, 15 predicted proteins | sample OrgLakmetagen374_FD_201842 | JGI IMG/M metagenome (GOLD analysis project Ga0307951, IMG submission 201842) | Saline water microbial communities from Organic Lake, Antarctica - #374 | ecosystem: Environmental > Aquatic > Non-marine Saline and Alkaline > Saline | place: Antarctica: Organic Lake... | reverse complement strand
GCTTGGAGGGGGGCTGGCTTGGGGGCTGTTTGGTAAGTGCGTTTGGTTGGTGATCGCGTGGATCTTAGCTAGTCGTCTGTACTACGCAGTATCTCTTCATGCATTTATGTGTTGAGTAGGAGTAACAGCTTGAGTACTTGAATTTTTCAATAGCAAGGATGACAATGGCCTTACTTTTTGATCAATGATGTACTTGCTACCGCTGAATGACCCAATTTCCAGGAACCGATCAGCGCACGTTCTGAAGCAGCATTCATCTGAACACGCTTTTGTACAATGTTTGACACTGCGTAAATCCCACACTCGGACCTGACCACGATGATCACTGTTTTGGACACCGCAGAATGATTGCAATGGCCGTGGTACGTGCAATAAAGGGTTTTGTGCATGCACTCCCGGTGAGTCTACAAAGTAGTAATTTCAAAATTCTGAGCACGTCAATTTGCTGTTGAGCGGCAAGAAAGTCTGCAGCACCAGCGAAGAGTGAGGCAGCTTGCTGCTGTTATCGATTGCTGTACATTCCATTTCAGCGTTTATCACTTGACAAGCACGGCAGTAGTTCCTCAAGAAAATCACAAATAAAAGCTCATATATCCACCACTGCAGGACACTTTGGGGCCGACTGCTCCTTATCCTTAGACAACCAAGGCCATCCGCAGCTGCTGCAGGTGAATGTTTGCTTCTAAGCGTTAGATTAGCTAGAAGCCTGCAAAATATGCTAATTTTTTATCAAGTTATGCGACTCATAGGTTTAGGTACCAATTGTGGTAACCAATTGTGGTAACCAGCGACAAACAGTGTTGGTGTACCTGCAGAAGTGGGAACAGGGTGTAAGGCATGAACACAAAAAGTGTTTGATCTGCACGTATTGGGTACATCGCTCCTGATGCTGGATTCAGTAAATAGGATGAGAGTTTGTGTCCTTAAACACAAACAAACCAAACCGGGTACAGACCATTCCTTCTTTGATGCCGTTTCTTTGCTTGAGCTTTTCCTGTCGCAGCGTCTCTTGCCTAAGTGCGCTAGGCAGCATTTTCAAGCTCCGTGAGGTCTCTCAGTAAAAGCCCTAAGACTCCAAGGAAATCGTCCCTCCTTTCATCCTTGAACCGTTTCAGGGCACTTGCTACGCGACCAGAGCAAAAAGGCCATGGATCTATGCCTACGACCTACCTCCAGAATTCAACATGTGGTGAGTTGCACCGAAGCAAACCAAAACAACACAAAAAACAAGCGCTAATATCTGTCTATATGAGTGGTCGATCATTAAAAACCCTGCCTGCCATTCTCACTGGTGCGACATGAAGCGCATAGATCGTCCTACCATGTCCTATGTGTGATTTTCACAGGCGCAACTCGAGCGCACAGTTTGTCCTATGTTCCATGAAGAACTTGCACAGGCGCGACATGAAGTGCACAAGTCATCCTACCATGTTGCACTTGCAAAATTCACAGGCGCAACATCAAGCGCATAGACCGTCCCACCATGTTCTATGTGTGGCAGCGGCTGCTGAGCAGTGGCACATTGACCACGGATCCTGCAAAAGCTGATTTTTTCTTTTTACCGGTAAGCAACCAATGGATTTTTTCTACTCCATTTTGGATGATAGATTAGCATGGTATGACACAAACTCACAGTGACCTGCAAGGATGGATTTTCCCTACTCTAATTTGGATGGCAGAAATGCATGGAACAACACGGACTCACAGTGACCTGCGAGGATGGATTTTCCCTACTCTAGTTTGGATGGCAGATATGCATGGAAGGACAAGGACTCACAGTGACCTGCGAGGATATACTTTTTCTACTCTATTTTGGATGACAGAAATGCATGGAATGACATGGACTCACAGTGACCTGCAAGAATGGATTTTCCTACTCTATTTTGGATGGCAGAAATGCATGGAATGACACGGACTCACAGTGACCTGCAAGGATGGATTGTTCCTACTCTATTTTGGATGGCAGAAATGCATGGAATGACACGGACTCACAGTGGCCTGCAAGGATGGATTGTTCCTACTCTATTTTGGATGGCAGAAATGCATGGAATGACACGGACTCACAGTGGCCTGCAAGGATGGATTTTTTCTACTCCATTTTGGATGGCAGAAATGCATGGAATGACACGGACTCACAGTGATTTGCAAGGTATGCTCTGTGCAACGGATGTAGAGTTGCCCTGAGTCATGAATGTAAGATTGCACAGGTTAATTACCGGTAAGCCTTCTAATGTACCCTTGAAAAAGGGAATCTGAAGTCCTGACGAGGGTTCCAATGTTCCAATACACGGAACCACATACAAGGTAAACGTAAGTACATGTGCACCATATGTACACAGTGCAAATAGGGAATCCGAAGTCCTGACGAGGGTTCCAATGTTCCAATACACGGGACCACATACAAGGTAAACGTAAGTACGTAAGTACACAATATGTACACAATGCAATTACAAATGACCACTGCTCTACAGGTATTCCTGAGGAGCCCAGATGACACTGTCCATCGGCTCACCAAGGCCCTTGAATACGTTAAGAACAAGTGGCAGTATTACAGCAACGCGAGAAAGGGAAGCCACGTGGTCATGCACACAGGTAGGGTGAATGTAAGCGAGGTGTGCTTGTCACACACGTATGGTGAAGGTTGTTGAGGTGTATTTGTCTATTTGTGTTTGCTGCCCCGGTGCTGCAAACTAGCTCCCCTAGGTGTATAACATATGAACTGTGGTCATGCACACACACAGGTATGGTGTATTGTGTGCCAGAGTTCCTTGATGCCCCATGTTTGTAACTGTAGGCTGTGCTGAGAGAAGGAAGGCCGAAGTGCTACTCGCTCCCCATATTTATTTTAAGCAGGAGCAACTGAAGTACCGGATTCTGTAACACTCCTCCACCACAAAAAAGGAACACCTGTGTTTACCTTCAGGTGCGCACGTAGACCTGTTGGCGTGCCCTCTGGTGGTAACCTCACGTGCCAAGGCTCAGTTGCCGACATATCCTGCTACCCAATATTTTGAAATCTACAATGTGCATAAAAGGACACATCCTGCTACCCAACATTTCGAAATCTACAATGTGCATATAAGGCCATTGCCCCTTAGATTGAGTAGTAATGACTATTATAAATGTAAGTGGTAAGCTGTGGTGATGACCGTCCTCCGCACATTGGCTTCCTTCTGTTCTGAACTCAGGAGGCTGGTGCCACTGCATCGTGCGCTTGTGTTTGGAGCAGGCAGATTTCGATCGGCTCAAGTCTGCCACCTCTTTGGCCCTCTGACCTCTTTTTTGGGACAGCTTACTCTAATGCTATTTTTAGCTGCACTGTTCACGTGCATTTGTGTGTGCCCTTTTTAATGCGCTGTTCACGTGAGCTCATTTGCACAACTTCCATATTACTTTCCACGCAGATCCATTTTCACCGTTTCCAATTTGCTTATAAGCGAGTTCGTTTGTGCAGCTCCTCTGCACTCCCACGCATATGTACTTCTTTGTGTGGTCCGCAGGTGACTGGGGCAAAATGGAGATCGCAAGCCCGCCAGTTCGATGGAGGTACAACTCTCACACCAAACTCATGCCTACCAGTGAGATCGGGACACAACTGACATGGCTCACCCACTGGGGGATTTATAACAACAGGTCAGGAGTTGTTTTTTGTAAAACTCTTGCCCACCAGTGAGATCGGGACACAACTGACATGGCTCACCCACTGGGGGACCTGTAACAACAGGTCGGGCGTTGCTTGTTTTTGTGCGCGTGCGGACTACAGATGGGAGGGTGTGTGTTGCTGACTGTAGAGGATGTGAATGATGGCACTGATATGCAAAAGCAGGCGTCCATCCCAAGCAATTGCTGCTGGGCAGCCAAGTACACAAGTTTCGAGGTGGGAGTGAACTTTCCAGGCACATTCAAGCTGGTCAACTGCTTTGTGAGGCTTACATGTTGTTAGGCTCACACGAAAATAACGCGGAAGCATTGAAACTTTAGCTGTGCTGGATGAACATCCTGCAGAATGCCATAAGTCTGTGTGCACGTGTGTGCGGTGTGTGCAGGAGATTGACCCAGATTGTCTGAGTGTGTGTGAGGTGCTAAGAGTTGGCCGAGACCTGACAAATGTGTACACGTACATAGTTTATACACGTACACAAATAGTGTATATGTACATGGTGTGTGCACGTGCACGGTGTGTACGCGGTGTATACACAGCATATACACGTACACAATGTGTACAAGGTATGTACACGTGCACGTGCATACACCGTGCACAGTGTGTACGCGGTATGTACACGTACACGGTGATTACATGCACACGATGTGTATGTGGTGTATACACAGCATATACAATATACACGTACACAGTGTGTACATGTGCACGGTGTGTACGTGGTGCATACACAGTACACAGTTAATACACATACACGGTGTGTACATGATGTATGCACCCTTCACAAGGAAGTTCCCAATCATGCGGTCACGGTGCATATGGCTCTGGGCTGTTGCCGACCTTGCTGAGACTAGGCCCAAAGCAAGGCGGCATGGTGTATATGGGCACGGCTGAATCGCTGGGCTGCAACCTTTGTGTTCGAGAAACTGTGTGCTGGCACGTTTGCAGCAGCGCAGGAATGAGAGGTATCGAGTGAGACAAACCATGAGGGAGCCTGAAATGCGACTGTGTTGGTGTGAAGTTCAAGGGTGACGCTTGCCAGATTTTTATTCCCCCCCTGTGTAATGGTGATTGCATTTGCTTTGCTCTGCCAATCTTCATTGCTGTCTTCATCAGGGATATGTGTGTGACATCTGTGCACATTTGGGTGTGTCCTGGATGCATTTCCAAGCTCCACTGGCAGGCTGCTTTTAAGATCTGATTAGACATCCTGTGCAATTCTGTGCATGTGCGCACTGCAGCGCCAAACCCCACTGGGAGGTGACATCTGTGATATGATTAGACATCCTGTGCAATTCTATGCATGTTCGCACTGCAGCGCCAAACCCCACTGGGAGGTGACATCTGAGATATGATTAGACATCCTGTTTAATTCTATGCATGTTCGCACTGCAGCGCCAAACCCCACTGGGAGGTGACATCTGAGATCTGATTCGACATCCTGTGCAATTCTATGCATGTTCGCACTGCAGCGCCAAACCCCACTGGAAGGTTACATCTGAGATCTGAATCGACATCCTGTGCAATTCCGTGTATGTGTTGCTTCGCAGCGCCAAGCCCCACTGGGAGGTTTCGCACACCCCTGGCCAGGTGCGGCAAGAGCAACCAGCTTGACGTGACGCAACACCCCACCCTCTTTAAATTGATGCGAGCACAGCCTGTGTTTGGTCATGCACAAAAGCTTATGCAAACACGTACACACACATACGCACACACTCACGCTCACATGCACAACACATACATGCGCATACACACAATTGTAAACCATTGCCTATACACAGGACGTGGTCATTCCAGTGATATTTCCTCGCCTCCGGCTCCATGTCTTTGGATTCCAATCCTCATCCTTGCATCCCAGTGCCAACAACCAAACACGTTCTCCCCCTGCTAGGAATAAAGTGAGTGATGTAAGCCACTGGACACAGGAGTACACAAAACAGGGTACCTGGTATGTAAAATAGGGTAAGTGGAGTATCAAACAGGATATAAGACGGTTTGACACACACACACACACGCACACACACACACACGCACACACACACACACACACACACACATACACTAACACAATCACTCACACACACACTAACACAATCACTCACACACACACACTCTCTCTCTAAGAATGCCTCGAGTGATATTTCAAGCACTGCATATATTTCCCCATGCTCCGGCTAGAAACGAGTAGATGTACGCATCCAGGCATGTAGGCTTCCTGCTAGGGAACAGGGAACAGGACAGAGGCCCTTCCTTGAAAGAGTTGTGGATTTTTCTTGAAGTGCTTAGCGTTTTTGATTATTTTATATGCTTAGAAAGGCGTAGTTTGTGGCTGGAAGGTAGGAATGTATTGTGCCAGGGACCAGTCAAGTCAGCATACAGCAGATAAGCATGAGCTTCAATTTGTTGTGTGCCATTGGTGTGCGCGTATAATGTGTATGGAGGACACACGAATGTTGGCAGCAGTTTCTGCAATTTCTAGCAGACGGAAACCAATCCCATGCCTTTGTGCCATCCACAGGCTCTTTGCCCTTTTTGGCCAGAATTTGAACTTTTGACTACTGTTGGCTGTGCAGGCATATATTCTCTGTATGATATGCATGATATATGATATGTAGAAGTATACAAATTTATTTGCAAGTATAAATCAACGGAACTTTGTATCAGGGTCATATCATCAACGCCCACCCTCTTTCACCTTTTGTTATTCATGCAGTCCAAGGCTGAAGTATTTTTGCTTCTAGCTCCTACGCTCACCGGCACTCTGTGCGCATACACCCACCTGTGCTCACTCGCTTGCCTGTGCTCTATGCACGTGCACTCTTCTACTCTCTTACACCCTCCTCCTTATATGTGCGCATATCCTCTCCTGTGTGCATACCCTCATACACTTGCCTTTGCTCTGTACAAATTCACCGACCTGCGCTCTTATGCACCCACCAGCGCTCTGTCCTCATATACGCCCGCTCTTATACACCCGCTCTTATACCATATACTTTACACTATGCGCCCGCTCTACTAAACACCCGCTCTTATGCACCCACCAGCGCTCTGTGCTCTGTGCTCATATACCGGAAGTACATATGCTCACCAACATCACTTGAAAAACTAAAACTTTGCAACAGTATTTTGATCACTCAAACTCCCAAGACACGTTAATTAGGGGCGGTGGTGTTCTTACGTGCAGTATCCAACTGCGCTCTTTTGCTCATTCCACTCTGCGCACACATGCTTGCAGACCTTTTTCTTCGCCGGCCGTATCTGTGGCGAAGGCTTGATGCCTCCCGGCACAACCAAGCTGTGGCCTGACAACTGCCACAACGCAAAGGTGTACTCCGGCGGGGTGCGGCAAAAGGTATATGGTGTACAGTCTGGATTCTAGGCTGGCTGGATTCTGGCTGCAGGTGTTTTGCTACGTAACAGCAGAATAAGAAACAGTGTGTTCTCCGGCTAAAGGCGGCGTAAGGCAACTAGGCCACGTGAGTTGAGGCATCGCAAGCATGGCTCCATGACTGTGGGAACCTTTTGTGTTTGTGCTGATCTTTGTTCAAACACGAACTATCGATCATTACACGCCCTATCGAAGGCGATTCTTTACGTGGCATTTATGAGAGAAGTGAATCCCAGAGCATGTTGCGGTGTAAGGGGTAGGTATGTTTTCAGCTCTGAACAGGCAGGCCATACGGGTCAAGGTATTGCAAGTATGGCTGCACAATTGTAGGGAAAAAAGGTGTGTACTGCTATGGGGTGCAGCGTGGTTTGGTGCTAGACCCCACTGTTTAAATCCTGGATCTGAACTTTGTAGTATGAGTCCGTACCCTGAATGGTTGGATGGTGGACTGCTAAGCCACATGGGATGAAGTGTCTTAGAGACATGGCCTCTCATAACGGCCGTGACGCAAAGACGCACTCCAGCAAGGAGCGGCATAAGGTATTTCATTGCTATACCTTCACTTACACTTTGACTTCTCAACTCTGCTCGTTTTAAAATACGACAGGAGAACCTCACACTGCTCACATTACACGTTTCAAGCGTGCGCTGCTTTCCTGAGCCCGTGACTTGAGCAAAGTTGAAACCAGCACTCTGTGGCATGAGCACAATTGAAATCTACACTCTGTGGCATGAGCACAAACAAAACCTACTCTCTATTGCAAGAGCACAATCAAAATCAACACTCTTTGGCACGAGCACAATCAAAACCAACTCTTTGTGGCATAAGCACAATACAAATTAACACTCTGTGGCATGAGCACAATCAAAACCACTACTCTGTGGCATGAGCACAATTGAAATCAACACTCTTTGGCACGAGCACAATTAAAACCAACTCTCTGTGGCATGAGCACAATCAAAATCAACACTCTTTGGCACGAGCACAATCAAAATTAACTCTCTGTGGCATAAGCACAATACAAATTAACACTCTGTGGCATGAGCACAAGCAAAACCAACTCTCTGTGGCATGAGCACAATTGAAATCAACACTCTTTGGCACGAGCACAATCAAAAATAACTCTCTGTGGCATAAGCACAATACAAATTAACACTCTGTGGCATGAGCACAATCAAAACCGACTCTCTGTGGCATGAGCACAATCGAAATCAACACTCTTTGGCACGAGCACAATCAAAATTAACTCTCTGTGGCATAAGCACAATACAAATTAACACTCTGTGGCATGAGCACAATCAAAACCAGCACTCTGTGGCATGATTACACTCAGAATCAACACTCTGTGGCATGAGCACAATCAAAACCAACACTCTATTGCATGAGCACGATCAAAACCAACACTCAATAGCATGAGCACAATCAAAATTAACACTCTGTGGCACGAGCACCATCAAAATGGACATTCTGTGTCGACACTTCTCACAGGTACACATCTTCCATTATGACCGCCATGGGTACTTCAAGCGTGCGTCAGTCTCCTGTGCCATCAGCACAATCAAAACTAACACTGTGTTTCAATTTTACGCACAGGTGCACAGCTTCCATCATGACCGCCATGGGTACCTCATCAGCGTGCACACCTCAAAATACCCATTCCACTTAAAGAGCTCAAAGTACTGCCTTGCCACACAGGTTTGTATGTGTGTGAATATATGGTTCTATTCCGGCTCGGCTCCACCGAATGGAGGAGGGGAATTTACACAAGGCCAACCATCCAGGAACACTGATACGATGAGAAAAAAAACTGAAACACTGAACTGGCTTACAAGAAAGTTAGCAGGCTGGGCCGTTGACACCCATACCTGCCAACAAGGCCAGCAAGAAGAGAAAGTCGAGAGGAAGAGGAAACAACTAAACCTAAGCGCTGACTAAAGACCGGGTGTAAAAAGATGGTTCCTACAGCGCGAGCTGTGGCAAGACAGTTCCAACTGACATTCGGTTGCACTCGCCTCCAAGAATGTGAATACTTCTGCAGCAGGATGCAGAGTACTCTGCATTGTGTATGTCTGTGTGCATGCGTGTGTATGTGTGCCTCTGTGTGTCTGTGTGTCTGTGTGTGCATGTGTGTATGTGTGCATATTTGTGTACGTGTGCCTCTGTGTGTGCATGCACGCACGCATTCAAACATTCTTGTTGCAGAATCACATGTGTACACACATGCATGCACCCACGCACAAGTACACACGTACACACATACACACGCATGTACACACACGTACACACATACACACGCGCAGGGAGCTGGCCATGGAAATAGACAAGTCATCTCCACATTAGCAGGCTGCATACCTGTGGCAATAGGTCAGTACGCTTGTTCTTTTTGCTATAGACTATAGCACTTGCAGAGGGAGGTGTTTGAGCCTAGGTGCACAGTCTGGCTTGCAACGCTAGGTCAGTACGATTTTTCCTTTTACTATAGACTATAGCACTTGCAGAGGGAGGTGTTTGAGCCTAGGTGCACTGTCTGGCTTGCAACGCTAGGTCAGTACGCTTGTTCCTTTTACTATAGGCTATCGCACTTGCAGAGGGAGGTTTTCGAGCCTAGGTGCTCCTTTAGGATGTGTTTGTTTGTGTTCACCACCCTGGCTTGTCATTGTGTTCTTGTTCATGACGACACTCGTGATCTCACACACAAAGATTTCCCAAGTGCAGTACCACCAAGCCATTCATAGTCACACGCATGTGTGGCACATACCTCCCTACTCACTTTAGTTGTAATGACCCACCCAAGCAGCTCAACCATGATTTTGCAGGTGATGGGATTTACGAGCCGTTCGAGCCCGAAATGGATTACTCCACATTTGGGGTAAGGATGACGGAGGACAAAATACCGATTCTGCACGAAGTCTTTGCGTCCATCGGGGAGGAAGAGTACGCACGCAAGCAGGTCTGTAATTCACCCTCCCTTTATGAAGCACCAACTTTCCCATTCCAACACTAGTTTTCCCACACACACCCACACACGGATATACACACATGCACGCCCACACACATACACACACGCTCACGCACATACACACACTCACATTTACTTACACACACGCACATGCATACATGTACGCATGTGCATGTCATACACACACATGCACATACATACATGTACGCATTTGCATGTCATACACACGCACACACATACATGTACGCATGTGCACACTCTAACACAAACACGCACACACATACATGTACGCATGCACACACTCTTACACAAACACAAACATACACACCTGCCTTACAAGCATGCCCAAATCTTAATTCATAGCACGTGTTTGCAATAATTGTAAACACACCAGTCAGATCGACTCTACCATGCTATGAAAGAAGCAAGCAGCAGGAGCTGAAGCATGTCTTTAAATACCAAGCCTCCCCCAATTTCAAATTCCAGAGGTCTACATTGCGCCGCATGGAACCTGCCTCCATCATACAGCACTTGCTCCAGAAATAATTGCTTTTTATGACTGCCTCTGACCTCTAACTGTCGTTCTTTGTTGGAGGCGGCGTTGGGTGCTAGATGTGTGGTAGGTGGCACCACGTATTGCAATGGCCGCGTGTTGCAGGTGGCACTATGTGGTGCAGGTGGCACTATGTGGTGCAGGTGGCACTATGTGGTGCAGGTGGCACTATGTGGTGCAGGTGTGGTAGGTGGCACCACGTATTTCAATGGCCGCGAGTTGCTGGTGGCACTTTGTGGTGCTGGTGGCACTATGTGGTGCAGGTGTGGTAGGTGGCACCACGTATTTCAATGGTCGCGTGTTGCTGGTGGCACTTTGTGGTGCAGGTGGCACTATGTGGCGCAGGTGGCACTCTGTGGTGCAGGTGGCACTATGTTGCGCTACGTGATACAATGACTACGTACTGCAATGACAATGTGTTGCAGGTTGCGCTACGTGAAACAATGACTACGTACTGCAATGGCAATGTGTTGCAGGTGGCGCTACGTTGCCCTACACAGCACCTGCATCCGCACGTTTACCAAAGCCTCTGTACACATTTCTTGACTCTTTCACGCCCTGTGTGTCTTGCTTTGCAGGTGGCGCCACATTGCGCTGCCCAGCACAGCACATGCATTTGCACCTGCCCCTGAACCTATACCTTAACACGTTTCTGAATCAATCACCTTTTCTGTATGCCTTCTGTATTTTACTCTGCAGGTGGCACTACGTTGCCCAGCACAGCACATGCTTTCGCACCTACCCCTAAAACTGTACTTAACACGTTTCTTGACTCTTTCATGCCCTGTGTGTCTTGCTTTGTAGGTGGCGCTACATTGCGCTGCCCAGCACATGCACTGGAGCTCAATGGTTGGTGGCATCATTGGAGAGACAGGTACGTGCTTGCAACCCCCTCATGACTCGCAACAACATTTTTGTATCATATGATGCAAGTTCTATTATTAAAAGAGTCAGATCAGTTTTCGTTCGCAAACATTATAAATGGTTTTCGATTTTCTTTGATTGCATTGCGCAACAGTTGTTACAAAGGTTTTGTGCTATCATGAGACCAAGCTTGTGTGTAAGTACACAATTACCTACCCTCAAAAAAAAATGGAAATCGAAGAGGAAAGGCAGACAAATTGCACAGACAGTGAAAACTCGACTCCAACCAGGAAAGCTAAGGAACAGGAGAAACAGGAGCACCTTGGGTACCAAGCACCGTCACCGTCACACTCCTCCACCAAAAAGACCGAATGCAAAGCGGAGTCAATAAGAAGTTGTTATTTGGTGCACACTGTACATGCCAACCTTCAGTCAAATATGTAATCGAATAATGTCCGCTGTGCAGGAAGGTACGATGCCTTTGAGACGATGCTAGAGGTGCTTCGCATGCACGCCGACCATCCAGACATCCCCCCGTCTGAGTTTTCAAAGGTGTAGTTTTCTCTTACTCACTTGAATCAGCAAGGGCTCTGCATTGCGAGGTGGTTTGGCCTCTTTTTGCACCGAAAAGGCTATTTTCTGGTCTTTTTGGCTTGAAGCAGGCCTAGCTCCCCAACGTCCTATTTTTTGGTATAACAGATTGGTTCATGCGTGCATAGCTTTCCAAGAGCTACAAAATGACCCCCCTATGGACTCTGGAAAAGTCATTTTCCCCATATTACACGGTCGAATTTACCTATAGTCAAAATTTCCCCACATACAGTACATACTGAAATACAGCGTATATACGGTATATACGGCGTGATTACCGTGTATTGAAGTTCCGTAAATGCTTCTCTGGCCAACCCTATAAATGTGCATTACTCAGCATGCTGCTCAATACTTGCACAAATATTACCTGCATTGTTGATCACGTACAAGCATTGTTGATCACGTACATGCATTGCTGCTCAATACTTGCACGAATATTACCTGCATTGTTGATCACGTACAAGCATTGTTGATCACGTACAAGCATTGTTGATCACATACACGCATTGTTGATCACGTGCATGCATTGTTTAATACATTGCACACAGCATGCGCACGATAAGTTCACACATTTAATACTCTGTGCATTGCTTAGTTAGTATGTATGCACAATCCTAAACAAGCTCCGTGTCACTTTCTCCATGCATGCCAATCTGTAAGCCTGTTGTTTCGGACATGTGTCGAGTGTATTGACGTGCACTTCACGCGTGCATGTATACACGCTTTGTCTGCGTTGATGCCTGAAATTCCACCAACAATACCACCCACCGTCTGGTAATATTTATGAGTACTCAGGCAACTAAGCACAAAAGAATGACCCTACTGATGAGAGCAATCTTGACACGTAAAAAAGCTTGCCAAATCCCCTCTTTGCAGAGATGTGGTAAAGTTTTTACCTGGGTTTTTTTTCAGGTTTACTCCACAGCACATAGAGCATCACTTATTTTTCTGCTTCGTGCTGGCTGCAGGTAGATGCTGCCTTTGCTCGCTTTCTGGCTTGTGGAGGAGACAAGGACGGAGATGGTGGGTCTCAGCACCATTGGTGCTAAAGCAACCTACATGTGTAGCACATACAGTTTGCATTTTTAGCACATGCATGTGTGGCACATGCATATGTAGCACATACAGTTTGCATGTTTAGTACATGCATGTAGAGCACATGCAGTTTGCATTTTTAGCACATGCATGTGTAGCACATACAGTTTGCATTCTTAGCACATGCATGTGTAGCACAAACAGTTTGCAATTTTAGCACATGCATGTGTAGCACATACAGTTTGCATTTTTAGCATGTGCATGTGTAGCACATACAGTTTGCATTTTTAGCACATGCATGTGTAGCACAAACAGTTTGCAATTTTAGCACATGCATGTGTAGCACATACAGTTTGAGTTTGCATTTTTAGTCATGCATGTGTAGCACATACAGTTTGCATTTTTCGCACATGCATATGCAGCGCATACAGTTTGCATTTTTTGCACATGCATATGTAGCACAAACAGTCCAAGTGAGGGTGACGCAGCAAAAAAAGACACGCTGCAGCAATGAGCATAGAACGGCATTTATTAAATTGCTCGCTGGTTTCTTTTTTGAATTGTTATCCTGATACAGTTCCACACACGTACCTTAGGTATACGCACACTCCTTCACACACACACACACACACACACACACATACACACACACACAAACACACACACACACATACACACACACACACACAACACACACACGCATGCACACACAGTACCTCCGCCGGAGCCCACAACAGTGAAGCTTTGCTCAAACAGCATCTTTGATACTGCTGCTGACAGGTACAGGCGGTAACAATGTGTTGTTTGGCTTGCACAGAGGTATTGCCATCCATACTGTCACGAGTCACGAGTATGTGCAGGGGGCCGGTGGCCAAACCGTCCAAAACAGCAAAGTATCATATGTTTTGTGCAAGGGCGGTTGGGTGAGGGCAGTGCAAGAAGATGAAAAGATGTATAGTTTTTTTAGATTTGTTCAAAGCTTTCAGGGCGTGAAGCGTGGGTACTCAAGCCTTCATCAGCAATCGGCAACGGTTAGTGTACACAATCCATCCCTTGCTCTTTATACACCGCAAAATGGGGCCCCAAAGCAATTGCAGATAAGTGGTAGCAGTTTGGTGGCAAAATCCCTAAGGCTGCACTTTCTATTCTACGACCATGGTATCCTACCATCCACATTATCTCCTGAGGTCCTTAAAAACGCATCACACAAGCATTCCTGATGTTATACAAGCAGCACTGCACTGTGTTTCTGTCCTTTGTCGACTGTCAACTGTGATGACAGCCTTTTAACCTTGAAAATTGCAAACACTAAAAAAACACTCTCCACGTTAATAAGGAACAGAGTTCAGCCACCTTTTCACCAGATTCACGTTTAAAATATTTTGCCGAAGTAATGACACATATGAAATTATAAGGCATCCAAAACCAAAGCACTTGTCCTCCTAAATCAATTAGGTAGGCAAAAGTGCTCCTCTGTCATAACTGTTGAGGCATACATCAGAGGAATTACACACTGCGTCTACTTGCCAATGGTGCGAAAGTCCTCCGATTATTTGTACCTTCCCAACAACTCCTCTGTGCTCGTTCATCCTCTGTTTGTACATTTTGGTGTACCCTGCTCTGGCTGTGCTTGCAAGCACCTTTTTTCCTTTTATTCCCTTTTAAAACCCTCAGCTTCATCATTCCTGCTTGCAGGTGTCCCGAGGGATACCTAAAACCCTCCCAACTAGGGCCACCAGGTACGTGTGTGACTTACATTGGCCAGAAATATAGACGTGTGGGATGTATACACCAAAGAATTTGAACCAAAAGCGTGCCTTTCTGGCGTGCGGATTTTCCCGGGTGTGTGGTTGCACGCAATGTAAATTTGTCACTGATACTAGTGAACCCCAAGTCTTGAATGCGCTTTTCCAGATTATCTAGCAGCCGACTGTATCCTAGCCTTTCTAGGCCAAGTCATTGCTCTCCTTCATGAGCCTGAACATAGTGCTGGTATGTTTGAACACATCATAGTTGCGCAAAAAGCGTGTTGTGGTGTGCGATTTACATTTTGACAGTTTGTTGGTGGCTTTACATGTTGACAATGATGATGCAGCTGAAAGGGTTGGGAACAGTGTGCGTCCATTCCTGCTTCCAACTAATCCACGAGCAATGCAACTGTGCTCTTCACTGCAGGTGGAGCGATCTGCTATGGGCAGACAAGCCTGTCCACCTGTCCACGGAACTGGGAGTGACATTCATCTGCTTCGCTCATTTGTAGGGTTGGCCAAAACCATATATATGCGGTGTATATACGGTATTCTTGGCAGGGAAATCATCAAATATACGGTGTATATATACGGTTCTGGCCAACCCTACTCATTTGAGCATCATTGACAATGACGAAGACCAGTGTGAGTAAACAAGACGCTGAAGCTAGTGTTCGCTGTAGCCACCCAACGACTCATCAATACCAGCACAGAGTTTTTTGTCTTCATAGCCTAAATTGCGATGGCGTAGCTTGGAACTTGGTTGATCTTTTGTGAAGCATGAGGTCTTCATGAGTATGAAGGTGATCGTGGACAGATACTGCGCACTATAAATAAGCTACGCAAGAACAGCCAAGACAAGGTTTGCAAGGTTGACTTCTAATAAGCTACGTAAGAACAGCCAAGACAAAGGCACAGATTGTAGCAGACATGCCATTGTCGCCCAAAAGTTTCTTGTTATTTAATCATTTTGTGGATCAAACGTTGCCCAATTACTAAATCTTCTTCTTATAGAAGTGTTGTTTACTTGTACCTGACCAGAACACCTTTCTTGTTAGTTCTAACAAGGCTATTGGTGCAATTGATTGAATGCGTGCAATTTTCTACATATTCATTTGGCACGCGTTCTTCCTTTACTGACTGGTAGTTGGCAGATGAATCTTAGAAATGGGCGGTGTGCAAGTGTTTTTAGCTAATTACGAGCTTTTATGGAACTTAGATGATGGATCTAATTTGGGCGCCAGTCAACATTGCCCGTTTATAGATAAAAAGAGGTCAACTTGAAGTCTCACGCCGGCATTATTGACAATAAACTTGCCAATGCTCTCTCTAGAAAGACAGCAACATTTCCCACTACGTTAACCCAAAAGGCATGGGCATAACCAATACCATCTCACGAGCTAGCAGCTATAGCAGCTGCAGTCATACATGGCTACTCACATATAGCCACAGACAGCCTTACATCACTGCACCAAATCAAAAAGCAGCTCTCACACCCGAATCTCCATCGCCACCACATCCA
>Ga0307951_1001082_pt1:12500-16322 | contig 16322 bp, 25 predicted proteins | sample OrgLakmetagen374_FD_201842 | JGI IMG/M metagenome (GOLD analysis project Ga0307951, IMG submission 201842) | Saline water microbial communities from Organic Lake, Antarctica - #374 | ecosystem: Environmental > Aquatic > Non-marine Saline and Alkaline > Saline | place: Antarctica... | reverse complement strand
TTGGTCCACCACCACCACCACCACCACCACTACTCAAACCAGCACCTCCATCATACTCACCGCTGCTTGGCGGTCAGCTACTTTCCCAGGCTCATATCTGCAGCACGTCACGTCAGTCTGCGCGTACTTGAGCAGATCCTCGATTAACCTTTCCCGTGGCTTTGGCTGCGCAGAAGTGATGACGACGGGAAGGAAGTTATGAAGGGAAGGTGTGAGGCTAAGGCACGGAAAGAGTGATTTTGTATCGGTTATTTAGGCCATCCACTTGTATGGTTTGGGCTGCGTGACAGTGGGATGATGGGGGAAGTAAGTTATGAAGGGAAGGTGTGAGGCTAAGGCACGGGAAAAATGATTTTGTATCGGTTAATCACGCCATCCACTTGTATGGTTTGGGCTGCGTGACAGTGGGATGACGGGAAGTAAGTTATGAAGGGAAGGTGTGAGGCTAAGGCACGGAAAGAGTGATTTTGTATGGGTTAATCATGCCATCCACTTGTACGGTTAGGGCTGCGTGACAGTGGGATGATGGAAGTTCAAAGAAGGTGTGAGGCTAAGGCACGGGAAGAGTGATTTTGTATCGGTTAATCATGCCATCCACTTGTATGGTTTGGGCTGCGTGACAGTGGGATGATGGGATTTCAAGGAAGGTGTGAGGTTAAGGCACGGGAAGAGTGATTTGTATCGGTTATTCATGCCATCCACTCGTACGGTTTGGGCTGCGTGACAGTGGGATGATGGGAGTTCAAGGAAGGTGTGAGGCTAAGGCACGGGAAGAGTGGTTTTTTAATCGGTTAATTGTGCCGTCACTTGTATGGTTTGGGCAGGAAGACAGACATAATACATTATGTAATGGCAAAGTAGTGAACAAAAGGATGCGAGAGAGCGAGAGAGCGAGAGAGAGAGAGAGAGAGAGAGAGAGAGAGAGATAGAGAGAGAGACAGAGAGACAGAGAGAGAGAGAGAGTGAGAGAGAGAGAGAGAAAGAGAGAGACAGAAAGAGAGAGAGAGAGAGAGAGAGAGAAAGAGGGATTTTTTGGTCGGCTGCGTTGCAGAATCTATTGTGTTATTAATGCATGTGCACAGAGTGCCTGAACGGATCTGTGAAATCGTAGGAAGCAAAAGCACTTATGCAGTTTTCCAATTCGAGTGCCAGAGAGAAAAGGGTGTACATACAAGGTTAATCAAAACCGTATATGCATACGCTGTCCATGACCGGATATTTGATAAAGTCCCTGCCAAAAATACTGTATACACCGTCTATGTATGGTTTTGGCCAGCCCTGCGTACATGCCTTGGGCTTAGTCCTTCGTTCTCCACTCAACGCTTTTGGATAAAGAACTGGCCAGGCCTTTTTGGGGTGTGCACAGATCATGACTGTAGATAGGTACGCATCACTATGACCATGGTTACGCATCACTCTCTTCGACTCAATTTAGCTGTCAGCATCACGACTTCAAGCAGCAATCATGACCTTGGTTACGCATCACTCCCTTCGACACAATTTAGTAGCCTGCATCACGACTTCCAGCAGCAATCATGACCTTGGTTACGCATCACTCCCATCCACACAGTTTAGTAGTCTGCATCATGACTACCAGCAGCAATCATGACCATAGTTACGCACCCCCTCCTTGCAACACAGTTTAGTAGTCTGCATCACGACTTCCAGCAGCAATCATGACCATAGTTACGCACCCCCTCCTTGCAACACAGTTTAGTAGTCTGCATCACGACTTCCAGCAGCAATCATGACCTTGGTTACGCATCACTCTCTTCGTCACAGTTCAGTAGTCTGCATCAAGACTTCCAGCAGCAATCATGACCATGATTACGCATCACTCTCTTCAACACAGTTTAGTACTCTGCATCACGACTTCCAGCAGCAATCATGACCTTGGTTACGCATCACTCTCTTCAACACCGTTTAGTAGTCTGCATCACGACTTCCAGCAGCAATCATGACCATAGTTACGCATCACTCTCATCAACACAGTTTAGCTGTCTGCATAACGACTTCCAGCAGCAATCATGACCATGGTCACACATCACTCTCTTCGTCACAGTTTAGTAGTCTGCATCACAACCACCAGCAGCAATCATGACCATGGTTACGCATCCCCTCCTTGCAACACAGTTTAGCTGTCAGCATCACGACTTCCAGCAGCAAACATGACCATGGTTACACATCACTCCCATCCACACAGTTTAGTAGCCTGCATCACGACTTCCAGCAGCAATCATGACCATAGTTACGCATCACTCCCATCAACACAGTTTAGTAGTCTGCATCACTCCCTTCTACACAGTTTAGTAGTCTGCATCATGACTTGCAGCAGCAATCATGACCATAGTTACACATCACTCTTTTCAACACAGTTTAGTAGTCTGCATCACAGCGACCAGCAGCAGGGGCTTTTTTCCTAATCCAACACAGTTCCAGCCAACCCTGCTCAAGGCTTCCAAGCATCAAGCTACGTTAGTACTGAATTAGTACTACTTACTACATTAGTACTGAATTAGTACTACACTCGAAACTACAATAGTTTTGAGTTAGTACTTGAAATAAAGTGCGTTGGTGCTTCTTTATTTGTACGCAAGCAGTTCCTCTTTCCCTTGGTTGTGTTGAGTGTGTCATTCCTCTAAACATAAAGTTGACCGGAACCGTACATGTACACCGTATATGACCGTATGTATGATAGTTCTCCTGCTAAAAACACCGGTACATACATGCGTGTATGGTTTTGGCCAACCCTATGTAACATATGTGTATATATGTATGAATCAAAGGTAAAGAAGATGTTTTAGCCAGCCAACGCATTATTGTCTTCCCATTCTGCGATTGTGCATCGGGCGCAGGGCTCTGAGAAAACCCGCATGCAATTTTTTAACCCTGTGCGAAAATTTTTGCTTGCGCGGGGCACCCTCAATCATAAAAAGCCCCTGAACTTCATCGGTAAGAGGGGTATCACTCGTGCGAGTAGATACAAAAGTGTGTAAACACTGGCACTAGTGGCTTTGACACACTTATTGTGTTTGAATAGCAATAACAATAACAATAACACGGCAAATGTTTTGAGGCAGCTGAACATGTCTTTTCAGGAGGAACCGAAACATGTAATGCACTTGATTGCTTTTGCAGGAATGAAACCTGCAACACTACAAACAGAGGCTTGTCTAGCTTTCTCAGAAGATGTCAAATTAGGTTCAGGCAAGCGGGTGGACAATACTAGGCAGCTCTAAAGCAGGAGCTTGCTTGCGTGAATACTGTACAGACAGATGCATATCATGCCCACGGATACGCGGCTGGTGCGATTCAGCAATAATTGTGTGTGTATGTGTATGTGTATGTGTGTGTATGAATATGTGTGTGTATGTGTGTGTGTGTGTGCTTTGCTATGGTCACAAACTGTCACTAAGGGAAGTGGGCTTTTTGATGCACAAAAGGACACACAACACGCACTCACGCACAGAAGCACACACAAACGCACACACAAGCCCCCCCCCCCCCCCACACACACATACACATACGCATACGCATACGCATGCACATGCACGCACATACACAAACACAAGCACAACCACGTGCGTAACTACGCGCACATACACGCAGGTACCCACCAAATCAATCGCCATGGCAGCTATGCTCATCATGGGCATGGTGTGCGGCTGTGGCTTCCCAGATCTCTGCGTGAATGTCAGGAGAGGAAATTTCATGAACACAAGCGAACAGAACGCCTCAAGTAAAACGAAGCAAGCGCAAGGGCCTCAAGACGCAAGGGCCTCAAGACGTAAGGGACGTATGACCAAGGGTCAAGACACAAGG
>Ga0307951_1001082_pt1:0-7500 | contig 16322 bp, 25 predicted proteins | sample OrgLakmetagen374_FD_201842 | JGI IMG/M metagenome (GOLD analysis project Ga0307951, IMG submission 201842) | Saline water microbial communities from Organic Lake, Antarctica - #374 | ecosystem: Environmental > Aquatic > Non-marine Saline and Alkaline > Saline | place: Antarctica: Organic... | reverse complement strand
AAGCTTCTTAACTCCTTGAGAATCAAGACCCAGATCCTTGAAAGGCTTCAGAGTGTGAGTGTTGTAGATGGTGCCGCCCACACCCAAAAGGATGATGTGGAGAGTAACAGAGGCTCCTTCGAGAATGTTGCAGAGATCTTTATGCTGTTCCTTTGCGGCGTTCAGCTGGTTCTGAGGTCTGGTGTCCTCACAATACTTGATCTCGACGAAGTGGATGTCACATCAAGTTTTGCTGAGGTCTTTAGGTCGGTGCTGTCTGGGGTTGGTGGCTCTACTGGTGGCTGGCGGTGCTGCTGGGATGCTTCCGCCAGTCTCCCTCAATTGCCCCCTGCCACTTGTAAGAAGCCACCCCCCTACATTAGTTTGTTGTTTTTGTGTTTTTGCAGCGATGGGAGTAACCAGCACAAAATCTGGGCGGCTGGAGATATATCTGTCTATATCTGAGAAACGGGGTGGGAAGAGCCATTTGAGAACTGTTTTACTTTCAGCTGTTTCAGGAATCTGGAGATTTTGCATGGGTTACAAGGGTTACAAGAATACGATGGCTTACAGCCCGAGACTCTGGCTGATGGCAATTGGCTGGCGAAACAAAATCAACCAGTGTCAAAAGTTGAAACTAATTCTGACACAAACTTGAGGAGTCAGTATGAGTCTTGATTCAGGAATGCATTAATCTCAAAATCAGTGATACTGTGATGACAAGCCAAGAAAGGAATAAATTCAGAGCTCGAAGGAGCGAACACACGCAGAGTCGTAAACATTCCTTCAAAAAGGTCTCTGTATCTCATGCGCAGCTTGCACACTTCAGCACACTTGCAAAAGAATAGCACATCCTTCTCATCTTGAACTTCTCTGCACAGCACCGCCAGCCACCAGCAGTAGAGCCACCAACCCCAGACAGCACCGACCTAAAGACCTCAACAAGACTCGGTGTGACATCAACCTCGTCGAGATCAAGTATTGTGAGGACACCAGACCTCAGAACCAGCTGAACGCCGTAAAGGAGCAGCACAAAGACCAAAAAACATTCTTCAAGGAGCATCCCTTGTTCTCCACATCATCCTTTTGGGTGTGGGGGGCACCATGCATCTACACTCACACTCTGAAGCCTTTCAAGGAACTGGGTTTTGATTCTCAAAGAGTGCTTGCCTTGAAGCTCCATGTGCACTCGCTCTGTGAACTTCGCTGCTAAACTTGTCCATACCAGACGTGCCCTTTCCAGGACTGTTATCAACTCTCATCAGGAGCCGGTTTCAGGCCAAGCCTGCAACCCTCCTGATCCCCATTGATTTTTCCTTCCTTCTCGCAGTGGAGGAGCTTTACGGTACTTGGTACCAAAGTGGCTCCTTTACCTTATTTAATGTGGGGAGTGGCTTTCACTGCCTGCGTAGTTTTTTCTTTTCTTTTCAGGCTTTTTTCCTCCATGAACTAATTGCGTTTTATAAACATGCTAGCAGTCGCACTACTTGACTGAAGCCTTTTTTTGTAAACCTTGTAAACTCCAGACTCCATCGTCATTTGGAGCAGCTGACAGACGAGGCAAAGAGCACGCCTTACTTGACAATTGCCTCTGTTTATTAGGGTTTAGCCGCATGCAGTGTTTAGCGGTTCACAAAGTTTGAGCTGTGCTTCAACTATAGATCAACAGAGCCAGGGTATTGGTAACAGCAGATGAGCAGTTAGCCATGCACTTTGGGCCTTTGACTGTTGATTAGACTTCCAATGAATAGCCCCCTCCCTAAATCACGCTGGCTGTGTCATCACTGCCAGCAAAGATTTTCTTTTTTTCTTAATAGCAAATTATCAGCGTGCGTCACAGTAAAAGGACTCCCACCAAACTGAAGCTCCCTACTTCCCATCTTAATAATAACAGCGAGCGAACTAGTACTAGTCATCCTCCATGATCATGACGGGCGGCATATTGCTCACGTTCTCACTCGCGTTTTTCCCCACGATGCCCGCAAGATGGGACCGCGCCTGCAAGCATGCACAGCGGTGCAAAGTCAGCGCAAGGTCATTGCGAGGTCAGTGTAACCCTGCTACCCATCTCCGAGGTTTTGTTGGGTTTACCAACAAAAAGACGAACAAAAGCAAACTCTGTTTGCATGAATTCGCAGCTACTGCAGCATCAGATTTTCACCTACAACAGGGGATACTGCCTCATCAATTTAGCACTGACCATACCTGGCGCCCCGCATTCTGCGTGACAGCATTACTTCAAAATAAATGATCATAGTTGCCGCACCGCATTGCGTGACAACATTATTTCAAAATAAATGATCATAGTTGCCGCACCGCATTGCGTGACAACAATGTACAAAAAAATGGCACCGCATTGCGTGACAACAATGTACAAAAAACAAAAACTACACTGCGCACTTTACACTGGCCCAACTTTAGATTGCAGCTTAGCAGCCTACGGTAAAACAGGCCTCCTCCACGGATGTGCGCCTCACCCAAATTAACACACACACCCATGTACACACACACGCGCACCCACACCCACACCCACGCATATACACATACACATACACATACTCCTCCCCCCTCCCCCCAAACGCACACCCACACCCACACCCCCCCACCCCCACCCCCACCCCCACCCCCACACCTGCAACCTAACCCGCACCTACACCTACACCCACACCCACCTGCACCAAAACAATCCTTGCCTCTCAGCTTTCACTTGAACAGTGCACGGCCATATACGTCAGGCACCTGCATTGTGCTGTGACCCCACCAACACAGCATGCATCCCAGACATCCGCCCCGTGCCTGAAGCTTCACCTATTAACCCAAGCATTCAAGCATTCATACAATACTCCTTGTCTCTTACATGCTTTCACACAGACATTTTGCATCCCACCTGCAATGCTTTCACACACAGACATTTTGCATCCCACCTGCATTGCTCTCACACACAGACATTTTTGCATCCCAATTTTACACACAGACATCCCAATTTCACACACAGACATTATGCATCCCACCTGCATTGCTTTCACACACAGACATTTTGCATCCCAATTCCACACACAGACATTTTGCATCCCACCTGCATTGCTGCAGCCCCACTCGCACGCACTCCAGCCATCGGCCCTGCACCTGAAGCTGCTGCCACGCTGCTGCTACCGGTGCCACCTGCTGATTGAGGAGCACCCCCCCGTCCGCCACGAGAGTGATCCAGCTCACGGTACACTTCAGGAGTGACCTGTAGAATCATAGGGAGTGAAAGTGGCATTAACACACGTGAGTGATCCAGCTCACGGTACACGTCAGGAGTGACCTGTAGAATCACAGGGAGTGAGAGTGGCATTAACACACGTGAGTGATCCAGCTCACGGTACACGTCAGAAGTGACCTGTAGAATCACAGGGAGTGAGAGTGGCATTAACACACGTGAGTGATCCAGCTCACGGTACACTTCAGGAGTGACCTGTGGATAGTCATAGGGAGTGAGAGTAGCGTTCAAGTGCTTGTGTATGTATGTGTGTTCGGAAAAAGTCGGTGTTTGTATATTTGTGTGTGTGTGTGTGTGTGTGAGTGAGAGTGTGTGTGTGTGTGTGTGCTAATGTACACAGCCTACGTGCGGGTCTTAATCATTGATTGAGCAAGGCAGCTTCCATAACAAAGAACTGCCCCCTATTTGCTCGCTGTGTTTTTGCAAGATTGATACTCACTTGACGTACGCTAATGGCACCTTGCCAATTTGCTCGCGCTGTGTTTTTTAAAATTCCCTTGCACCTTCTATAAGGACACCAACTTCATTACAGTGACGAAACGCTTGCAAAGACACTCCATTCTCCCTCCAACCGCTACACCTCAATCTGAAAGCACTGCGCAGCTCGCACATTGAAAATTTCTGAACTTGATCGCTCTGATCATGTTTGCATTAAGGAAGAGCACACAAACAAACAGCATTAACGCATACTTGTTGAGTGAAATGAAAGGACACTGCATAGCTTGCACAATAAATTCTTCCTCATTCTGATTTCAATCACACACACACACACGCACACACACACACACACACACACATCCTCACCAGGTAATGCGACTGCGCACTGCACAGCTTGCGCAGGGCACTCTTGTCTTCTGGCCTGATCTCATCTTTGTAGCGTTGGATGAAGCACAGCAAGGTCTGGTGCCACACCACTGGCATCTGTCGCTCGTCGTCTGCAAAGCGCACAAAATGGTCCACCTGCAGATATAGGGGGACGTCGTATGCCAGTGTGTGCGTGGGGTGACGTTGTTTTTGACTGTGCCAAGCATTTAAGAATGTGCCAGTGTGTGCGTGGGGTGACGTTATTTTTTGACTGTGCCAAGCATTTAAGACTGTGCCAGTGTGTGCGTGGGGTGACGTTTTTCGACTGTGCCAAGCATTAAAGACTGTGCCAGTGTGTGCGTGGGGTGACGTTGTTTTTTGACTGTGCCAAGCATTAAAGACTGTGCCAGTGTGTGCGTGGGGTGACGTTGTTTTTTGACTGTGCCAAGCATTAAAGACTGTGCCAGTGTGTGCGTGGGGTGACGTTGTTTTTTGACTGTGCCAAACATTAAAGACTGTGCCAATATGTGCGCGGGGTGACGTTGTTTTTTGACTGTGCCAAGCATTAAAGACTGTGCCAATATGTGCGTGGGGTGACGTTGTTTTCGACTGTGCCAAGCATTAAAGACTGTGCCAGTGTGTGCGTGGGGTGACGTTGTTTTCGGCTGTGCCAAGGATTCAAGACTGTGCCAGTGTGTGCGTGGGGTGACGTTGTTTTTGACTCTGCCAAGCATTAAAGACTGTGCCAGTGTGTGCGTGGGGTGACGTTGTTTTCGACTGTGCCAAGCATTAAAGACTGTGCCAGTGTGTGCGTGGGGTGACGGTTTTCGGCTGTGCCAAGGATCAAAGACTGTGCCAGTGTGTGCGTGGGGTGGGTGTTTTCGACTGTGCCAAGCATTAAAGAGTGTGCCAGTGTGTGCGTGGGGTGACGGGATTAAAGACTGTGCCAAGTTGCACAAATGTAGTTTAATGCACAAAGCGCACAAGCAACGTGAAAACTCACTGCTGCACCAAATAGGGTGCCTGTTTCCTACATTAGGATGAAGGTCATTTGAAATGTTCCGTCCAGTCTGAAATGTTCCAGTCTGAAATGTTCCGTCCAGCATTTGATAGAAATTGAGCTGGGATAGGACTGCTGATGTGCACAGGACAAAATGCTCAGTCTGTGCAGCAGGGCATATGGTGATATCCAGCGGAGCATGTGGTAGTTAGTAGTAGTTAGTAGCGGGGCATGTTGTAGTAGGGGGGCATGTGGTACTTAGTAGGAGTTAGTAGGGGGGCATGTTGTAGTAGGGGGGCATGTGGTAGTAAGTCATAGTTATATTTAGCAGGGCATGTGGTAGCTAATAGTAATAGTATAATAAATCTAAATAGTGGTAGTTAGTGGTTAGTTTACCCAGCAGGGTATTATCTGGTACAATCTCATCCAGCATCATTTACATGTTTTGACGTGTGTTCTTTGAGAGGTGATGCACATATGGCACGCTTTTCGACGAGAAATGTAACGATACATAAAGGAATACAACAGGGAACTTCAGGGGGTTTTCCCTCACCCCCAAAAATTGTATGTGCGGGACGCCCTCAGCTGTTTTCCCACAAAGTGAAGAAATGTGCGGGTAAGTAAGGGTAAATTTTTGCCCGGGCTGCTGGCGCAGCCCAGGCTTTTGGGCATTTAGGAAGCAGTCAAGCAGCGTCATTCGGGCACGCAAGAGAAGCACAGATGCGCATGCGTGCATTAATGCGCGCATGCTTTTGCACCACGGTAGTGACACACGCACATGCCATGCTAAATGCCATGCACACGCACGCACAAATTGAAACACCATCTATGTTTCCATGAGCAGGCACGCACGCACACATACACACACACACATACACATGTGCAGCCGTGTATGCATGAACAGACACGCACATCGCACGTACGATACGTGTTAGTCCACGCCTGCACATGCAGCATAACTCAAACACCTTTAAGCATACAATCGTACACATACAATCACACACACATACTTGAGTTTGTGCAGCCGTATACACAGTGCACATTGCACCATGCAAGGACTCGCACGTACACATATGCCATGCACACGCATACAGGCAATGGAGGGCACCATCCACATTTTCATGCGGCCCGGAAATACGATTTAAATTTAATGCGGGCGTCCTGGGGCCAGGTTCTTCCGGATCCTGGCTTTTCTCTGGGGTAGCCCGGAATCGGCCCTTCAAATTTTGGCTTTGCCCTTCGGGCAAACCCAAAATTTGCTTAATAAGTGCGGCGCCTGCACGGGATGAAGTTTCCTGGAATACAATTCTTGATCATTCATCTCGAGTATGCCTTTTACGACGCGCTGCTACAGAAAAGCAGTGACGCGGTACAGCAGTGCAGCCTTTTGTTCATTCATCACTTTCATTCAAGGATGCAAATTTGCACACCTTTTGACGAGGAAGCAATGACGCGGTACAGCAGCGCAGCTTTTTGTTCATTCATCACTTTCAATAGAGGACGCAAGATGCACGCCTTTCGACGAGGAAGCAATGACGCGGTACAGCAGCGCAGCCTTTTGTTCAGTCATCACTTTCCTTAGAGGACGCAAAATGGCACACCTTTCGACGAGGAAGCAATCACGCGGTACAGCAGCGCAGAGTTTTGTCCAGTATTCATGTTAATCGAAACCACGTGTATGCTGTAGATCTAGATCAAAAGAGCTGCGCCTCTCTCACTAAGGAATCGATGACACGGTACGGTAAGGCGTACCTCTTGTCTAAAAGGCACTCTAATTGAACCCACGTATATGCTGCACATTTACATCGCGTCTCTCTCACCGAGGAATCGATGACATGATACGGTAAGGCGTACTTCTTGATCAACAATCACATTAATTGAAGCCATGTGTATAATGCAAATTAACATCGAAACAACTGCGCCTTTCTCACAAAGGAATCGATGACACGATATGGCAAGGCGTACTTCTTGTTCAACAATCACATTAATTGAACCCATGTGTATAATGCAAATTAACATCGAAACAACTGCGCCCTACTCACCAAGGAATCGATGACGCGATACGGTAAGGCGTACTTCTTGTCCAGCAGCACGCGCATAAAGAAGGAAGTGGTCCCACAGTACTCCAGTTCTGCCTGCAAGCACAGTAGCAGCTTGATACCTAAGTATATGTCCATATACTTTATCTTGATATTGACCTTGATACCTAAGCATATGTCCATATATTTCATCTTGATCTTGACTCTGTTCTTGTGGTATAATTATGGGGGTGCTTTTCACTGCCGGTGTGTAATTTCCCCCCTTTTCTTCCACACATCTCTATCACAAAAAAGGAAGCGGAGGCTTGCAGTGCTCCAGAGAATGTGGACATGAACCGCTGCAATTCTACTGGTTTCGGTCGGCTGTCAAGCTTTTCAATAGTATGCTTAATACCAATAGTGACATTTTGCGGAGG
>Ga0307951_1001074_pt1 | contig 16361 bp, 18 predicted proteins | sample OrgLakmetagen374_FD_201842 | JGI IMG/M metagenome (GOLD analysis project Ga0307951, IMG submission 201842) | Saline water microbial communities from Organic Lake, Antarctica - #374 | ecosystem: Environmental > Aquatic > Non-marine Saline and Alkaline > Saline | place: Antarctica: Organic Lake... | reverse complement strand
CCCACACCCAAAAGGATGATGTGGAGAGTAACGGAGGCTCCTTGGAGAATGTTGCAAAGGTCTTTGTGCTGTTCCTTTGCGGCGTTCAGCTGGTTCTGAGGTCTGGTGTCCTCACAATACTTGATCTCGACAAGGTAGATGTTATGCCGAGGTTTGCTGAGGTCTTTAGGTCGGTGCTGTCTGGGGTTGGTGGCTTTACTGGTGGCTGGCGGTGCTGCTGAGGTGCTCCCAGTCTCCCTCAATTGCCCCCTGCCACTCCGAAGAACCCACCCCCCTACATTAGTTTGTTGTTTTTGTGTTTTTGCAGCGATGGGATTACCAGCACAAAGTCTGGGCGGCTGGAGGTAAATCTGTCTTTACCGTACAGACTTTATATCACCGTGCAAAAATATCGTTTTTGGCCCTGCGGGGTGACTGCGCGCACGAAAAATATCTATTAGTTTGGGGGTGCGGGATTGAAAAACGGGGATTTTTGGCGTATTTTGGAGCCTGTCAAGCAAAAATCCCTGTGCGGGGTTGGTGTAAACTAAATATTTCCAGGGTGCGGGGCGGTTGATGCGGGAGTGTGAAACTAAAATATTTTTTGGGGCTGCGGACTGAACCCAAGTCTGTACGGTATCTGGGAAGCGGGGTGGGAAGAGCCATTTGGGAACAAAATTATACTTTCAGCTGTTTCAGGAATCTGGAGGCCTCTACCTAGGTTTTGCATGGTCATTCGTTGCTGCCAATCTCTTTGGAGAGGATGCATGATCATAAAGAGCCTGTTTTGCTGATAGCCTTAAAGATCATGCGGCATGCTAAAGTATGTATTTCGGTGGTCATGTTCCTTAATTGTGTGTGTTGGCACCCAGAAAGGATGTGTAGGGCACTGTCTAATTGTGGGCAGAGGGGGCAGGTTTTACTTGTTGAGAGTTTGAATAATACCGCATGTTTTTGATTATAAAGGGTGCCTGTTCTGTATTTCATAATGATGCATTTGATCTTGAAGGGGACATAGGAAGATGTTAGGTAAGCATTGCTAGTGGCTCCATTGGCAGTACCGTTATTTATGAGGGTCTGGTAGTACGCATGGTAGTTCGCTTCAGTTTTGGCATTTACCAGCTTATGGAGAAAATGCATGTGTGCTTGAAGGGCGTCACGGTGGTTTGGTAGGTACCAAAGATTTGGGGGAGGAGAATGGACCATGTTTGTTGTATGGGTATATTTATGGGTTTGTGTTTGGTTTTCTATGTCTTTTTGGGGCGGAGCCCCCCGGGGCGTAGTCCCCCCCCCTTATGTTAAATGTCAAGTTTGACTGAAATGATTGAGCTTTGAGCCTCCCAGGCCACCTCAGAGAGTAAAAATTGTATGAAATAGAAGCTAATTTGGCGCTGATTCCGGAACGCCCCGGTCAAACCCCCCTCCACTCGTGACTTCAAGGTCGCGTGACTGTTCCCCCCGGGATTCAACTGGATGTTTTTATCATATATTTAGAATGTTTCCCATCATAATCTTAGCCCTTCTTCAGCAGTGGTAGAAGGCCGACCGATCCCCACTCGCTAGCAGCGCTTGCAGCAGCAGAGCAGAAAAGGCAGCAGCTTCACAGCACTCAAGAGGACAGGCGAGCGAGGGCCCAGGAGAGGACCCGCGTCCAGCACTTGGCACAGCACTTGGAGCAACAGTCTCAGCCTGGCAATGCCATTCAGCAGGCACAGGAAGCAGCAGCCCAGACAGAGTTGGTGGCTTTGAACAACCGTATGGAGCTCAGGCGTTCAGAGGAGCAGTTCAGAAGGAATGCACCCCTTAATTGCTCGCTCACAAGACACACAGCTATTGAGGTATATATCATATATCAGAGGTCTTACACACCATTGGCAAGCAAACAGCTACAGACACGGTATGGTATGACAGGGACTGTGCAAACGCAAGAGCGGGGGGGTGCAGGGGGGGCGCAGCCCCCCCTGAATTGTCTAACTCATTTGAATGCCGCTCTTCATTGCAAAGACCAGGCTGCTCAAAAATGGTTAAACAGGAGCAGTGGGGTGCAGAGGGAGCGCAGTCCCCCCTGAATCGCTCTCACTACATTAGGTTCAACTTCAATGCAGGTTGCAGCGCAGGCTCCGCCCCATTTTTGTGATCCGCAGGATCACACCCTACTTGTTTTGTAGCCAGTGGATGTTGTAGAAGGGATTTCCCTTAAGGCCTGCTATTCTGATGGAGGTGTCAGCGTGGCTCTGCATCTATTAATGGCGCAGAACGTTATTAACAACCTTTTAAAATCCATGCTGTTGTTTAAACAATCTGCGTCGTTTATCTCATAATGCAATGATTGCAAAGAATTTTAATTTGGAAATGACCGTCAAATACATCTAGTCAAGCCCTCTTTCTGCATGCAACGTCCATCACGCTTTCAAGATGGCTCTGCAGTTTGCTTCCAAAAGCTGCACGTGAAAACAGCGCTTCCACACGTGCCTTTGCAGCCTCCCCCATCTTCTGCACATCCAAGTTTTTACCGTCTTTACACAAAAGCCGCTGGAATGCAGAGGCAAATGCTGCTGGTGTAGGCTCGCAAAGCATGCCCACTTGCTCATGTGCCACAGTCTCCAAGGGACCTATGACAAAGACAAAGTGCAAACGTAAAAGTGATATAAGCTAAATATTATTGATCAGAGACATCCTAGCAAGAAAGTGTCTTTTTGCATTCAATGGTAGTGGCCTCACACGTTATAATTTTGTAAGTAGTATGTCGAAAGCAGGTTGCCATCATTCTTTTAAGCTTATAATATGGCAATAATCAACTCAAATTCCAAACAACGAAGGTGTGCTTAGCTCTGCAACTTAATTGATCAAGTTTGGACAACCTTGGGATGGCTGCTCCCACTCATGAGAACAAAGAATACGAAAATAAGCCCATTAGGAAGGGCTGGAGCACACAGAGAGCAAGATGGAAAGCAAGAGGCGCAAGCTCTAGTATTTGTTTAGTGTGCGACCAGCAGCAAGCAGACTAAGAGTGCACTATGTTTGAATCTGTCCAGCAAAGATTGCTTGTGCAGGTTACCTCCGTTACAGACAGCAAGCACTGGCTTCTTTGCGGCCATTGCTTCTAAAGGCACGATGCCAAAATGCTCAAACTGCAATTGCAGGTGACACACCAAAGGGAACTCGTATGGAAAATTGCCAGATTAGGACAGGCAAACGAATGCTAGCACAAGCTGACACGTAAGTAAACTTTTCACATTGCTTTTGCTTAACTAAAAGTTCCATGCTGTCATTTCATGGCCTAATCGATACAACACAACAGACAGGGGCCTTTCCTGGTAGCTTCGATGACTGTGCAAATTTGCTGATGATCATCATATGAATCATAATTATAAGAGCCCCACACCCATGTATGCACAAATTTCACCGTTTTACAATACGCGCACACACAAAAACACACAAATACACACACACCTGAGGGGTGTACACGACAGCAGTGCTTGCAGCGAGCAACGCTGCACGCTGGCTGTCGGTGAAAGACACGACGAACCGCACTCTATCCTCTAAGCCCAGCTCAGACACCTGAACAAGGTGCAGCAGAGTAGCAAGATGAAGTGGCAATGGTGCATGCCCTTGTGCCTCACACACGCTTTTGTATCACATACAGATTTGCAAGGCAAGCAGTGCGACAAATTGTGGAGACTATGATGCACACCGTGTGTACGCCTTAAATAGATCAAGGCCTGCCGTTCTGAATTTAGAGTAGACACGAGAACAAGGGTCATTTGATGACAGAAAGATCCTTATGGCCTGATATGCAAATATCATCCATCAACAGTTCCACTCGACTTTAAAAGAAGCAAACAAAAAAGTAAACAACATACCAGGTCCTTCAGCTCCTGCAAGTGCTGCACGTTTTCAGGCAGCCTGGCATCAAAGCCACCCGCTAAAACCAGGGTCACATTGGGGGGCGCGTACTGGGAGCGGCTCAGGAATTTATGCAAAGCCTCAATAGCCATGCTGATGCCTTTCTTGCGCTCAAACCTGTGTTGCGCCATACATGTGCAAGTGTACATGCATTATGCAAACGTACTTGATGTAGTTTTTGTCTTGGCAGGTTTGCAAGTTACCAAATTCTTTCTCTCATCAATACTCGTTGTTTTTGACGATGCTGGTAGCTCTTGTCATGTGAGATTTGCAAAGATGTGGACAGTTACAGACGGGGACTGTGCAAACGCAAGAGCGGGGGGGTGCAGGGGGGGCGCAGCCCCCCCTGAATTGTCTAACTCATTCGAATGCCGCTCTTCATTGCAAAGACCAGGCTGCTCAAAAATGGTTGAACAGGAGCAGTGGGGTGCAGAGGGAGCGCAGTCCCCCCCGAATCGCTCTCACTACATTAGGTTCAACTTCAATGCAGGTTGCAGCGCAGGCTCCGCCCCATTTTTTGTGATCCGCAGGATCACACCCTACTTGTTTGCTCACATTGTTTGCAATGCAGATACTCTGTACGCCACATGCACATCCACAATGAACCTCTGAGGCATGATTTAAAAGGAGAAACACAAATACAAGGGGGGGAAAGTAAATTTTGCTGTTCAGACCAGGATAAACAAGCACTTAAACTTCTTTTTCCATGATGCAAGGCACGAGCCATAATTGTACGGCTTGGCCGTATCGTTTTAGGCCGTATTACACAGTTTTTGACTGTAACATACCATGATCACACCATATTTACCACATATATACGGTCTGGAAATGAAGACAAGGCGTATCTTCACAGCCCTGCTGCGTAATGCATATACACACGCACACTTTCAAACCCCCCCCTCCCCCTCCCCCACACACACCGGTTTATGGACAGTAGCATGGGCCCTTCTGCTATGAACTCCACAAGGTCTTGGTCTAAAATAGAGGCCGACGTGGCTGCCGCTTGTTGCAGCTCCCCCTCACTCGGCACAGGTACTGCAGGGTGCAGCACATCTGGCACTAGCCCCCTACTACTCAACCTGCACACAGGCAGCAAAAGTGTGGCACAATTGGCACTCGCCCTGGTACTTGACCTACATGCAGTAAGGTGCGCTAGCCTGCAGGTAACATAATTGTGTGAACAGGACCCCCTCCTCCTCAGGCAGCTCTTAAGAAAAGGGAGCCCAGCGCTGTCAAGACAGGCTTATGGCTTATGGCTTATGGCTTATGACTTATGTCTGATGACAGATGCAGTGGACACGGTTCAAATAAACGTCCTTTGAGGTCAAGGCTGGTGCAATAAAGGAGCATGAGCCTTTTTGCCAAAATTTGCTCTCCCAGGTATGTGACAATTTAGTTACACCTCGCACGTGCTAAACCTCGGAAAAGGGCTTGCTCATTCGCGTTTGTGGGTGTGCACAAACGTCAATCACCTTTTAAATGTATTCCTGAAGACCCCCCGAGTGAACTCGCTGTTGACCAGCACTAGGTCTGCGTATCCTGTGGTCGTCTGCTCGATCCAATCCAAAGGGAAACTGTGGGGAGCAGGTACAGATGATGGAGGCCTCTCATGCTGTGTTGTATGCATTTGTTTGTAGATGTGCGTGTACGTATGCGTGTGTGCGTGTGTGTGAATGTGTGTGTGTGTGTCACAGCAGACATCAGGAAGCATAAGTGCCTTGCATATTGTGCACTGAAGAGGCGTAGGTCTCATGATGTGTAAAGCAGCCGGCTCACCGATACAAACTCTTCACCCAGGACTTGCGAATGGCCAGCAGCATGTCGGGAAAATGACAATAGAAAAGCACTTTACTTTGGGTAAGGTACTTGAGGAATGGCACAACCACAGCGACTTGGTCAACAATGACTATGTCATATCGTGCCTGTGTGTGTGTATGTGTGTGTGTGTGCGTGTGTATATGCACGCGGGTGCATGCATGATTACTAGGCTTGCAAGCAAGAGTGTATGTGTACGTGTGTTTCTGTGTGTTTAATTGTGTGCATGCGTGTGATTGTGAGTGCGTATGTGCGTGATTGTGTGTGATTGTGTATATGTATTGTTTTTTTGGTGTGTCTGTGTATGTATTGTGTGCGCGGGTGTGGATGGTTGGAAAAGAAGGAAAATGAATTGACGTGCAAGCATGCACGCTGCCTGGAACTCACCTTGCCCGAGACGCTGAGCCAAGCTATGTACAGGGCCACCAGAATGCATCTGATGTAGGCACACAGCGCCAGAAAGCGCCCTGCGATGTGCCTCGGCCACCAGTCCCCTGCTACGTTCACACCAAAACCACCCTTGCCACCCCTGGTCTCCTCAAAGCAGCGCTGTGGATCGTGGTAAGCAGTGTAGATGTCCACGGTATGTCCCCGAGAAACAAGCTCCAGGGCTGCGTCCACGACCAAACGCTCTGCCCCGCCTAGCCCAAGGTCAGGGTGCAGGAATGCTACACGCCAGGATGTGTTTTCCAGCTTCTCACTCATTGCTGGTGCATTAATGTATTTTCTACTACTTCTGGCTAATACATTTTGTGGCACTATGTGACAAAATCTTAAGAATAGAAAATCTGTAATTTTACTGTTTTTTTTTTTGTATTTTCATTACTTGATTTCGAATTTTCGCTTGCGAATGCTGCGTGCTGCGTGCTGTGCAGTGTCCGTTATGTTTGGTCAATCTGGTAAAAGTTGTGTTTTGGGGCGAAAGTTGCGAGCTCGAGGTGTCCGCTGCCCATTGGGCTCTGTACTCCACATAGACAGGCATGCACACGTCGACGCTTCATGGCTTGTGCATAATTTTAAATAGCATAGTTTTAAATAAGGCATAGGCATATCTGGTTTTGGGGGTTTTCTGTTTAGTACTGGATTTTAATCAACATTTCCGATTCGAGTTCAGAATTTAAGTCCCAAAAACAGGCCAAACGTTGATTGCAGCGCGCTTACATTGCAAACCCAACAACCAACGGCGGAATTTTAGCAAGCTAGATGCAGTCATGACTGCTCAGACCCAGCAACCATACCCCGAAATAGACCCAACAAACACATACACTCTGTCCATCATGCAAGGAGAGCTGCCTCTTCCCCGCCAGATGGCGATCCAATGATCTATCCCATTCATCGGTCGAGATGCTTTACAATACAAATACATGGGACTCTTAAATTGATGGACTTTCATCACTGACCTGCGTTTCCTCGTAACTCTTTGGATTTGAAGGGCCAATCAACATGCTTTCATATTTCGGAATGCAACAGACATAGGTTGAAACTTTTTTTTTTGTTCTTTGGCCTCAGACGTCTTGAGTGGAAAAGGCTAACTATCAGGCCTTAACATGTTGCTAAACCGTGTTCTAGACAACGAGCAAATATTTTTCGATAGTATGGTAACACACATTCGCTTTTGATGTGAACAGATTCGCCGTGCACCGCTCGTCCTTGGGTTGGTTTTGACTGCTGATGCTGTTCATTCTATCACACAGTTTTGACAAAAAAGCTCTTCCTGGCTCTAGTCACTCGTTCACTAGTTACAACAAAAGGAAATGTTATTGCTCCGTAGCCAAAACAACCCCACAGTTTTCGCTCAGTCCAGCCACAAGTCCTCCAGCGTCTTGTAGGGGCCTGCTGGATGTAGTAAGAAAGCTGCAGGCACCATGCGTACCTAAAAGGGGCGCAGGAAATTGTGATCATGCTCATTTGTGTGATACAGAGACTGGGAGTCGTGGCTAAGCAAGTAGAACAACAGCTAGAGATAATGGACAAGAAGCTCGCTTCATTAATTTTCTGGCAGCTGTGTACATATGTGCATATGTGAAATTTCCTGTCATCTTCGCCACCTGGGTGGGGAGGGAGCTGAGACGGTGGAAGTCTTCATCAGTCAGTACCAGGTTGGCCGAAGCAAGGTTGGCAGCAATCCTCTCAGCATTCACACTTTTAGGTAGTACAGACGTGCCACGCTGGAGTGCCCAACGAATGAGCACCTGGAAACATAATATAGGTGATATAGCTGTACTTTGTCTATTCCATCTTTTGTCAGCTGAATATGTGTGCAGTTTTGCCAAAAAGCTAAAGAGAATGAGAGTTCTGTCACTTTTGCACATTGCTCACCTGAGCAGGGCTAGCATCAAGCCGAGCTGCGATCTCGTTCACAACTGGGTCTTTCATGGGACTGGGAGTATCTTGAGCACGGTTCATGATGCCTGCCAGGATTACGCAAGGTTGGTTGTGAGGAGAGACGTGTGTAAGAAAAGGTTATCGTCAGTGTCTGCATATATATTGGCATTAAGTACGTGCCAACGTTGTTTGTGTACTGTTCTTGTCTTCAGGAGATGACACTTTGCAGCATCATTGCTCAAGGCTGATTTAAGTTTAAAGCAAAGGACGGCCTTGATGAGTGACATACATACCTGCACTATCTGGGGAACCCAAGGGGCTGTAAGCCTGCAACCAAGAATGCAATCAAAATGTTATTGCAGGTCTTGCAACCTAAGCACTCATTATGTCTTCTGATTTGCTCTCCCAATAGCTAACACTGCCGAGTGAGAGAATGTAGCACTTAAACTCCAGTTCTTGGAGTGAGGCGAAGTGATATCACTCATACCACTATTTTTGATATCTGTGTTCCTCTCAAATTTCTCCATCTTTTTATTTCCTTGGTCCTCACAAATGCTCTCCCTTCTTAGTTTGATTTAAACTTTCTTCCCTTTTCCTTTTAGCCCGGGCAGTTGTGGGATTTAGCTTTTTACTGGGTAGTCCTTGTATTTCACCATCATCTCACAATGCAAACGCAATGGAACTTTAATCATACCTATCACCAATCACTATCACAAATGACGTGTCACCCAGGTAGTTAGGTAGTTTGATCACCAAGTGTGTTTTTGCGCTTGTAAAGCAAACAGCTTACACCAAGCATTCTTGGAGGGAAGTGTGGAGCCATGTAAAGCGGCAAATATTCATATAGAGCGCAGCTACATGTGTATATTTGGCGTAAAAATCGCTGAAGTTGCACGCTCAAGACTCAAGGCTTCCAGCGTAAGCAGTGAAGGATACGGATGCAGATATTTGGTATTAACGATGGTTCAGTGTTTCAGTGCTGAAGCACGTACCGTCACATGGATTTTGTTATCTTTGCAGAAACGGATCACACTTTCATTGCGGAAGTACGGGTGGCCCTCTACCTGCGATTTAGTGTACATCATTAAAAGAAGCTCTTGCTTGCTAGCAATAATTATTTCAGGGAATAGAAACATGGGCATATATGGCTTGTGACCCTACCTGAACAATTTGTAGTGGAATCCGAGCTTGGAACTGAATTGACTGTAGCTTTTTCACACTGAAATTGGACACGCCGATGCTCCTCACAAGGCCCTGTATTTCAGTGCAAAACATAAAGAGGTACACCTCAATGTACACATATTCTGGTACCGTGCTTCAGTCAGCCATTCTGCTTCAGTGACCTTGAGCAGCAACCCTAATTACATCGCATGATTACTTAGGTGTTTCAGATCAACAAAACTGCAAAAAGCGGTTGCACCTTGTCAACTAGTGCCTCCAATGCTTGCCATGTATCTTTTAATGGTGGCCTGATCTGTGGTCCTGGCATGCTGCTGGGGAAATGGATGAGGTACGCATCCAAGTAGTCAAGCTGATGAGAGGCATGAGAAAAAAGTAGGTCCAGTTGAGATTGCCAGCCAGGAACTTCTGGGTAGTATTGCATAATGTTAGAACATAGTATGCCCCCAACCCTAGGGTTAGGGCCTCCAAAATTGCTTCAACAGCTGCACAGAAGCAATAACCACGTGACAAGACCTAGGATGCTTAATACCTGTAAGTCTTGCAGCGTCTTTCTTATAGCAAGTTCAACATGTTCAGGTGCATGGTCCGTGTTCCTGTATGGCCATAAAAAGTTGTGCCTGTCGCTGTGGAAATAAAGTAATTTCCGCCATTCGAGGAAATGGCAAATTATAGCAAAAAAGTGCGTTCCCCCCCCCCAAAACGTACCAAAGCTTGGACGTGATAAACAGGTCCTGCAACAACAAAGTTGAGGGGGAAAGGTCTATGCACTGGATATGATCTAACAGGTTACGGGGAGTAGAGTGCAATAGCAGGGAGAGAGCAGCCCCACCTCCCGCTTCACGACTCCTTCATTCAGCACCTCCACTATAGCTGCCCCCACCTGCAATTTGCCCACAAATCATACATAATTGCTCCATCTCTGTGTGCTCACGCGATGTGGACACGTAGAAGCAAACGGCTCAAGAACTCACCTCGTGCTCGTTAGCATAAATAGAGGCGCAATCTGAGGTGCAAAACACAGGGGGGCAATGCAATCAGTGCTTTCCACGGACAATAATGATCCTGGGCTATCCGTTTTGTGGGGGCACGAGGGGTTGCAGTCCAATTGACATACCGATGTGACGATAGCCTGCTCGCAAGGCACACAGCACTGCGTGCTGGACCTCACCACGACCAGCTTTCCTGTACGTTTAGTCGTTATCAGGGCGTGATGAGCACTTTTAATCCGCGGGGGTCAATCCAAGAAAACTGACAGCACAATGGGTTGGTTTACCGTACCAGGTTCCCAGCCCCACGAGCGGGATGCGTAAGCCGTTACGGAGGACAGCGTGGGGTTGCGGCTCATCCAGGAGATTGGAGTAGCGCGATTTAAGAAGCTGGGTGCGCTCCTCGACCTCCATTTGCCCCTCAGCGCAGAGCTTTACCACCTCATCATCCGTCAAATTCAGCTGTTCCAAATACCTGAAGTCAAGGATCCTGCTGCGCCCTGATGCTGGCGCGGTCCTTTCCGTGGAGGTGGCCACCTTTGGTGCTGCTGGATCTGCCCCACCTGTCCCACTTCCCCTCCAGAGCATGGGCAAGAAAGCCTCGTCCATCGTTCAACGAAAAATAAAAATAAAAAACGATAACGATAACGAAAACCTAAAGGTCCGTCAAGTTTCCTGCCTTGACGTTGAAAACTCCTACCTGTTGCAAGGTGCATAAATATTTGCTGAACAGTTTTCATAAAATTTGAATCCAACCGCCCCTCCAAGTGCACACCCAGCAAAACTTAATTTAATATATTTTATATATTTACATTAAAAGCGGCAATGGGCAGAGAGTCTGGCAACAAAAGAAAGTACCAGCAGCTCAATCAAGCCCCCCAAGGGTGAGTATTGGGTGCTAGACCCTCTTATTCAGGGTGACTTCAAGCACTGGTATGAAGTGGAGCTTATAGCCAGTTCAAAGGGGTGTTGCTCTCATCCGGCGCAGGGCGGCTGAGGGAGGCGGGAATCAGCAACAGCAGCAGCAGCAGGAGAACCACCAGGGTCAAGACGGCAGCATCAGGAAGAAGGGGAAGCGGGACTCCAGCGAGCTCACCCCAGCAGAGATTGAGCGGAGGAAGGTCCAAAAGGAGTTGAGGGTGAGTTGAATCAACGTGGTTCAGGTAAATTCTGGCATGCAAATAAATAGAGGCTGAAGCAAGGCTATGGAAGCTGGCACTTGTGTGCCAGCCGTGTTTTCTGGAGGCAGCACGTGCGCCATTAGCTAGAATAAAAGTGCGTTGAAAAGAAACGACGTGTCGCTAGCGACACATGACACATGTGCTAATTCCCAGGAACTCGCGCTGAAGCTCAAGGCCACTGGTGGGCTGTACAAGCCCCAAAAGTACAAGCGCAAGGCGTACAAGGAGCACGGCAGTGAGCTGGTGGGCGCTACCAGAGCCAAGAAAGACAAAGACAGGAAGAAGCAGCGAGACACGCCCTCATGGCGACCTTACGAGAATGTGGAGGTGAGCTGGAGCTCGTCTTAAAGGTTCATAACGTGTCATGTACGCAATTATTGCAAAAGAATGCATGGTGTTGGCACATGCCCTCAGGGCGGCTGCCGTATGATAAGGGAGCTGCTGCAAAACATGTTTACGCTGCTAAGAAGTTACATGCGCAGTAGAAATACCCCAGGCTGGCACATTAATAGCTGAGTAGGGCCCGCCCGCAAAAGTTGAAAGGTGGACCGTACAATCTTGCGCAACAGATTCGTGCTTCGCACGAAGGATGTATACTCCATGCACATGCAGGTCAGTGTAGGGTCCATGATTGTTTGCTGAGTTGCAAAGCCTGACCAGGGTTGGTGCCCCTGACTGCCATCCATTCATCCTTTGATCCCTCGCACTAGGTGGTCATCATCCCTATCTACTGGAACATCAAGTCGCGGTTGGCTGAGAAAGAGATTATCATGCGAGCTGCAACCAAGGTGGGTGTCTGTTAGGGCCAGCGTATTCTGTTGAGGTGTACAAGCCAGCAGCCCAAATATTTTGAAAGGACAAAACGCTTGCTTGCAGTGCCAAACCAAGAAGGACTGACGATCAACAGATGACTAATGTGTTGTAGCGCTCATGCTCCTAACTGAGTTTTTTCATTACGCACTGCCCTAGGTGTCTCTACTCCTTAAAGAGGCCTGCATTTCAACACATGTGGACGACGCCAATGCTTACACGCCTGGTCAGAAGATGAAATACTGGTGAGAAGCAGGAGGCCCTTCATTCACTGTGAAGCCACAAGCTAGGCTGACTTCCTTCCAACACAAATTTTCTGGCTTCTAGGATTGTGAGTTGTGAACCTCCAACCACGCACGTTGTGTAGAGTAAAAAATCCTGTTCCTGACACGCATGCCATAAAAGCGTTTACAGCTTTGTGCACCCACAAAACAGACATGTCTGCTCTCTGTGTACAGGGAAACGGCGGGGGTGCTGGTACGTGTTGAGATTGGGCCTCGGGAAGCTCAAAATGGGACAGCCGTGGTGGCCCTGGCCAACGAGCCAGGGGAGGTGGCCCAGAAGGAGACCGTGAACGTGGACCTGCAGCTGTTGAAGGAAGTCAAGGCCAAAATGGAGCAAGTAAGAGGGATGTGTGTATAAGGGAGAGTGAAAAAGAATGTGGAAGACTCTTGTTAAGGATGAAGCTTTTTGCTTTGCCCTGGTTTTTTGGTTCGTGGCTGCCAAGCAGCAGGAGGCATACGGTGCACAAAACAGCAGCAAACATTTGTTCCCCAATTTGCATGCATCAACTTGGGTCAAAACACGATGAAAAACACGCTTGCAGCCGAAACTAGTATATAGAAGTCTTGCATAGATTTAAGGCGGAAAGTACATTTGTAACATTGCCCAGCCCTGCGCTTCAGCTCGTGCTGTGTTTTGTGCATCTTATTTGTATGACCTTTGTACTGAAGTAAGCTTGTGCTAATTGTTTTTCTTGTTTTGTAGGCAGAGGTCAGGATGGGGGGTGGGGGCAAACCCGGCAAGGATGAGAGGAAACGGCAGCAAGCTGCCAAGCAGCAAGAGCTCATACAGGCAGGAGAGCAGGAAAAGGTTGCAAGCACGGGCATTGAGGCCGGCGAGGGGCAAGGGAAGAAGGGGAGAAAGAGCGAAAGTGAGAGTGGGAATGAGAGTGAGAGTGAAAGTGAAGATGATCAGAGTGGGCTGGAGAGGAGTGAGGAAGAGGGAAGTAGTGATAAGGAGAGTGCAGGGGATAAAGCTGTGGTGGTGACAAAAAGGAGGAGCAAAGGGTTGCAGCAGCTTAATGAGGAGGTGGAGTTGATACCTGGGAGTAGCATGGCAGCACAGGAAAAAAAAGCGGGAGGTGCTCAACAAGGTAGAGAAGGAGGAGGTGCTGCTGTCCCGTCTAGCCCACAGAAAAAGGGCAAGGAAGAGCGGCAGCACGGGAAGCAGCAGCAGAGGGAGCAGCAGCAGCAGCAGCAGCAAGAGCAGCTCCCTGCAGGTAAGTAAGCCTCATTTCAAACACTTGGTTGCAATGACATGAACTACACGTCTGCGCCTAGCATGTTGTTGTTGAGTCAGTTACTGTGTGTTATCTTTGTGCTCGTAGCATTCCAAAACCTGCCTGCCCTCATCTTTTTCCTTTGGCCCCCTTCTTGCCCCCTGCTAGTGCTCGTCACTCCCATTTGCAATTGCATAAAAATTCACCAGCCTTGTTCTCCGTCCTAACCTTGCTTGCTCCCAACAGCTTTGACACAATTCTGCGTGTGGAAGCTAACTACTGCGTTTGCCGCACATATAAAAAAGGTGGAGGTGACGAGCTGGAGGACGACTTTGAGATTGAGCCCCAATTCTTGCCTGAAGCCGAGGAAGAAGCAGAGGGGCAAGACCTGAGCAAGGGTGATAAGAAGAAGCAGGCACGCAAGAATGACAAAGCCTGGTGAGTGAGTGTGACACTTATCAGGCCTCTTTGTGGGTTCCTTGATTGGTAAGATCTCTTGTGCTACGTCGGCAAGGGGTAAATGCTTGTCTTGAAAATAATTGGGGAAGCCCCCCTCGTGGGGGCGTGAGCCCCTAGCGTTGATGGCTCCCCACCACACTTCACACAGGCCTCCCCAGGCTCACCCAGGCCACCCCACGGGCTGAACTAAACATAGGCCGCACCAGATGAATTCTGGGACCCTGGGGTGCGGTGTGTGGTGATGTAGAACAAAATTTTGGTTTGGGGGGGTCCAGACCTCCTCCCCAGGCCCACACAGGCCACCTCCCGGGCTGAGACTCGACATAGGCTCCTAACTAATCTTTCTACCAGGGCAGATGAAATTTGGGGCCCTGGGGTGCCGTGTGTAAAGTTTACGAGACAAGTTTTATGTTTGGAAGCTCCAGAAAGCTGCTCAGGATTCCTCAGCCAGGCCCTCGGACCACTTCCTGCTGGCGCAGTATCCATCAGCTTACTTCCCTGGCTGCGGATGCTGTGTCAGAGTCTTGGTTGTGTTCCGCTTGCAAAGTTCACGGTTGACCATGCAAGCAGAATCAAGTACTACTAACTTCGATGGACTATATAATTTCAGTTTAGTCAGATGTGCATGACGCGCTAAATTTTGCTTGGACGGGACCCTTAGGAAACGCAGTTCGTGTTGGCTTGGACTGCTCGTGGGGCATGGAGCACACGGTGCAGGTGCTTGCCGCTCACTGTGTGTTGAAGCAGATTTCAGACATCCAAGGCTGCACAGCGTCATGAACACCACTGCAGCAACTGTGGGGCAGTAAGGCACACACACACAGGCACACACGCACACATACACTCACACGCATGCGCATGCGCACACGCATACAGTCGCGCACGCGAATACACACAGGTGCGCACACACACATACACATGCACACGCACAAACACACAGACACGCGCGCACACATGCACACGCACTAACACACAGGCACACACGCGCACACACACATGCATATGCACGCACATGTTGCACGCATGACGGGCTTCGCCAATTTTTCAGCGTCGCTAGCGACGCTCCCACGCTTGTCTTCAAGGACTTGATGATCTTTTTTATGAACATCCGCTTTTATCTGAACGTCTTTGCTGTGGTGCAGGAGAAAACAAGGCCGCTTCAGCGACAAGGATGCAAAGGCATGGGACGACAAGGGTGAACAGAAAGTGCTAAAGAGCGGAAAAAAGGAGAAGAAGCCAGCAAAGGTGGTAGTGTTTTGATAACCTTACTCTTTGTGCTGTCAGTTTGCTTCCAGCCTTTCAGAGGTCGAATGTGGTGCTTATTCCCCATAAATTTGGCTAGTCCTCTCTTGACTGCATCGGCAACCATCTTTTTCTGTTAATTGTAAAGATGAAGCAGAGAGAAAGAAGTTTTTAATTGAAGGACTGGCAACTAAAGCAGTAGTTCCCGGCAGGTTTTAACTCAAATCAGAACCTCCAGCTGCCCAGTCGCTGTGCTGGTTGCACTCATCTCTGCAATGGATCAAACATGAAGTTAAGGAAGGGAGCTACAAATCGCATAACACCACGATGACACCAGCCTTAAAAAAGGGAAAAAAGGCACAACGCTGTTTGTGACATTGCAGCACTGAACAAAGGGTTACAAGGATGGCCTACAGCCCGAGACTCTGGCTGATGGCAATTGGCTGGTTAAACAAAATCAACAAGGGTTACAAGGGTTACAAGGATGGCCTACAGCCCGAGTCTCTGGCTGATGGCAATTGGCTGGTGAAACAAAAACAACCAGTGTCGAAAATTGAAACTAAATCCGACACAAACTTGAGAAGTCTGTATGAGTCTTGATTCAGGAATGCATTGATCTCAAAATCAGTGATACTGTGATGACAAGTTTAGAAAGGAATAAATTCAGAGCTCGAAGGAGCAAACACACGCAGAGTCTTAAACATTCCTTCAAAGAGGTCTCTGTATCTCATGCGCAGCTTGCACACTTCAACACACTTGCAGAAGAAAAGCACATGCATGCTTCTCATCTTGAACTTCTCCACACTCACATTTATCACAAATGCTAGAACCACCATGCCATTTGCAAGACTCCACTCTCAAATGGTGGGCACGCAATCTGAACCTGCTGAAATTCCTCAACACATGTTTGTCCAGATCCTTGTACAAGTAGGAGGGGATAGAAAATGGAGAACCTCTAGGACCACTCTCAGAACT
>Ga0307951_1001073_pt1 | contig 16362 bp, 16 predicted proteins | sample OrgLakmetagen374_FD_201842 | JGI IMG/M metagenome (GOLD analysis project Ga0307951, IMG submission 201842) | Saline water microbial communities from Organic Lake, Antarctica - #374 | ecosystem: Environmental > Aquatic > Non-marine Saline and Alkaline > Saline | place: Antarctica: Organic Lake... | reverse complement strand
TATCACACCTGTCCTTAACCACACCTGTCCTTAACCACACCTGTCCGTAACCAAACCTGTACTTCAACTGTCCGTAACCACACCTGTATCACACCTGTCCGTAACCACACCTGTATCACAACTGTCCTTAACCACACCTGTCCTCAACCACACCTGTACCACACCTGTCCTCAACCACACCTGTCCGTAACCAAACCTGTACTTCAACTGTCCGTAACCGCACCTGTACCACACCTGTCCGTAACCACACCTGTATCACAACTGTCCGTAACCACACCTGTATTACAACTATCCTTAACCAAACATGTACCACGCCTGTCCTTAACCACACCTGTACCACACCTGTCCCTAACCACACCTGTCCGTAACCACACCTGTCCTTAACCACACCTGTCCTTAACCACACCTGTACCACACCTGTCCTCAACCACACCTGTACCACACCTGTCCTTAACCAAACATGTACCACAACTATCCTTAACCAAACTTGTACCACAACTATCCCTGACCACACCTGTACCACACCTGTCTGTAACCACACCTGTATCACACCTGTCCTTAACCACACCTATACCACACCTGTCCGTAACCACACCTGTCCTTAACCACACCTGTCCGTAACCACACCTGTACCACACCTGTCCGTAACCACACCTGTATCACACCTGTCCTTAACCACACCTATACCACACCTGTCCGTAACCACACCTGTCCTTAACCACACCTGTCCGTAACCACACCTGTACCACACCTGTCCGTAACCACACCTGTACCACACCTGCCCTTAACCACACCTGTACCACACCTTTCCTTAACCACACCTGTACCACACCTGTCTGTAGCCAAACCTGTCCGTAACCACACCTGTATCACAACTGTCCTTAACCACACCTGTCCTTAACCAGACCTGTACCGCATGCATGTGTTGTGGCTAGGTACTCACTTAGCTCATGCTCTCTTCACAACAAAGAATGCGGGTTCTGGAAGCGATGCCAAGCATATGGCCACTTTTGACCGCTCCAAAGAGCGTTGCAAACTGGTAACGCCACCATTTCTTTTACAAAAGAACAATAAAACGCAGACGGTGTTGTGGCTAGGTACTCACTCAGCTCATGCATCTCTTCACAATAAAGAATGCAGGTTCAGGAAGCGATGCCAAGCATACCCATTTTTGACTGATGCTCCAAAGAGCGTTGCAAGCTGGTATTGTCACCATTTTTTACCAAAGGAAAACTGCCAATCAAGCGCAGACTGTGTGAGATGGAGAGGCACCTGATCTGGCAATCCAACTACACCCCATGCACCATGCACGCAAACACTCATACACGCTTAAAAGGATGGTCCAGAACTTACTCGAGTCGCAGGACGTCTTTCCTTGCTTTTGCGGCAAAGTGCTTCCATCCCCGAGCATCCTCTTCTGCTAGCACAAAGTCCAGCTTCTCTGTAGAAGGAGCACAGATCAAAGCAGCAATCCTGAGTTCCCCGCAGTATGCATAAGAACACAAGTCCTTGTAAGCAAGTGACACATGTGTAGGGTTGACCAGAACCCCATATATGTACGGTGTACATACGGTATTTTTGGCAGGGAAATCACCAAATATACGGTCATATACGGTGTATATATACGGTTCTGGCCAACCCTACACATGTGTTACACTTTCACGCAACACGTTCTTCATTTAAAATCAACTCTGCCTCCTGAACGAGCAGTGAAAAAAGTACCACCACGTGTTTAAATGTGTGTCACTTTTATGACCGTTATTTCAGTTTATTTTACTGATTAGACAGTGGACTCAGTGAAACTTTGTGTGCGCACAAGGCACAAAACAAAGCATTTATTCGTTTTTAAATGCGCTGAGTTCTGATTATATGGCGGCAGTGGCCCTAACAGAACGTGTAAAGCAGAACTATTTCCCCTCTGACAAGACTGGTGGTAAGATAAAATGTAATACTCAATACTCACTACGTTATGTGTGTAGTGTGTACTGTACATATCCCTAATCCATCACGCACAACAAAAGTCTTTGAACGCCTTGCAAACAGTCGCAAGCAAATTTAAATCTGCATTATCAAGGGCCACACGTAGCTTGTTGTAGGCTTCAAATGATGGACACTCTAAATTACATTGGTTGCACCCCTCTAAGATATGTATTTGCGACCAAGACGAGCTCTACACCAGGTCCAAAACTTACATTGGTTGCAACCCTCTACGATATGTATTTACGACCATGACGAGCTCTACACCAGGTGCAAGTACATCTTTTCCCTCATTTGCACACATAATACTCAGCATTGGTCGCTTTTGTGTCTTGAAACGTTCCACATGCTCACATACTCACTGCTCACATTTGTGTGTAGACACGTCCCACTGACTCACTGCTCACATTTGTGTGTAGACACGTCTCACTGACTCACTGCTCACATTTGTGTGTATACACGTTCCACTGACTCAATGGCCACATTTGTGTGTAGATACGTTCCACTGACTCACTGCTCACATTTGTGTGTAGATACGTTACACTGACTCACCGGTCACGTGTGTGTGTAGATACGTTACACTGACTCACTGCTCACATTTGTGTGTAGATACGTCCCACTGACTCACTGCTCACATTTGTGTGTATACACGTTCCACTGACTCACTGCTCACATTTGTAGGTACGTTCCACTGACTCACTGCTCACATTTGTGTGTAGATACGTTACACTGACTCACCGGTCACAAATATGTGTAGATACGTCCCACTTACTCACCGATCACATTTGCATACGGCACCCCGCCCATGCTCTTTACCAACATGTGCACTTCAGCCTCCTTTTCTTTATCTGTGTGCGTAAATGTTTGTATGTGTATTGCGTGTGTACGTATGTTTGTGAAAGTTGCTGCTGCTGCTTGCTGCTGCTGTTATTTCTTTCTTTCTTTCTTTATTTATCTAATCATCAAAAACCTATTTATTAACTTAACGAATGCTTTCTTGCATGTGCTGCTACCAATTTGCGACAGAGGTAGGATACACGTTTGGTGAGCTACATTGTCAATCCCTGTTGCTGTAGGTCAGGCCAGCCATCCCTGTGAGAGTTCTTGCCCCAGAGTAGAAAAGTGCATTAAGTATGTAGGAACCTCAATCTTATGTATCTAGGCACCCCTGCACACTCAGTTTGTGGCGGGAGGTGCCCAGGTGGGCAGGGTGGAAATCCCTGCCAGGAAATGGATTTCCGAAAGCTCCTCCCTGATACTAGCGACTTACCAGGGGTGTTTGCTACAATATTGGGGACGTTTTGGTGAAGGTTCAGGGGGTTTGGGGTGAAGGTCTGGTTTTGGACCCCCCCTTTGGCAGGGAAACTATGGAATGCAGAGGCTTTTGCCATTCTTGACAGAATCCGGGCGCGTTTTTCGTAACAAGTTAGGCAATATTATTGATTTAATTCGGGTGCGTTTTTCGCAACGAGTTAGACAATCTTATTGATTTAATCCGGGCGCGTTTTTCGCAACGAGTTAGACAATCTTATTGATTTAATCCGAGCGCGTTTTTCGCAACAAGTTAGACAATCTGCTGAGTACTCTGCATCATGCAGAATAATGGTTTTATGCTTGGTGTCGGCACAAGTGTAAAAATTCCCCTCCAGCAGTTTGGTGGATACGAGCCGGAATAGAACTTATTGATTTAAAAGTGTGTCGGCACAAGTGTAAAAATCCCCCTCCAGCAGTTCGGTGGATACGAGCCGGAATAGAACTTATTGATTTAAAAGTGAACTTTGATTGGCGCTGGACAACAACGGTTCTGTTTGTTATCTCCTTGGAAGAGGTTCACTGCAAAAGTTGAGAGCAGATGGCAATTGAAAGTCTTAGCTGTCACTGCCCACCACAGCCCAACCCAGCATTTCAGACAATAATACCCGACAGGGAATCCCTGGGGAGCATACTGAAGGACTCCCGACACCCAGGTGGTGGCCAGAGAGCGTGTTTCCAGGGTTTCCATAAATGCACCATTTTGGCCAGCAAACAGGCCCACGCACTGAGTCCTTCAGGGGCAAACTTTCACTCCCCCCTTTTCTTGCTTTAATGGGTATGGCTTGACCTTTGATGGGTATAGTTTGACCCTAAACCTATTTGGAAACAAAAGAATTGGTGAAACTTGGACCCGCATTTCTACACCCATGCCACCTTTCTGGCAGGAAAATGGCACAAATCCAGCCCCCCACTCACACCCTTGATCCCAAACTAATTTATTTTTATGCAGAAGTGTTACATTTATGTATAGAAACCACCGTGCGACCTTAGTTGTTTGTGCATTTCAGGAAAGGGGCATTAATTCCCCCTTTTTGGGTGGGACTGACTGTAGAGGCCCTTTCACTATGTACAAATTTTTTCCTCCCGTTTTGGCCTTGCAGCAGAGATAAACCAAACTGGTTTGTGCAATGCAATGCAATGCAATGCAATGCAATGCAATGCAATGCAATGCAATGCAATGCAATGCAATGCAATGCAATGCAATGCAATGCAATGCAATGCAATGCAATGCAATGCAATGCAATGCAATGCAGCAGACCAATGTTGATCTGGATTTCTAAAATAAGCGCATGGCAATCGATGCAGGATCATTTTGTTTCTCAAGGGACAACACGCTAATGCCAAGCCATACACCCACATTCACCTATGAATTATACTTCTTAGGCTTCCAGTTTGTACATCTTACGTCTTTGAGGTATGTTTAGTAGATGTGCTATGTGTTATGTTTAGAAGGCCCGTGGCCTGCGCACCTTTCAGGTAGAAGCCCAGCTTTATGCCGGCCAGCTCCTCAGACTTGACCTCCACTTCTGCAAGTTTTCAATGCATGAAGCACGCAGAACCACAGATCATAAGGGTTGAACAAAGTCATTCAATTTTGAAGGACGACACATTCAAAAATGTTTGCTTCTGTGAGCGTTTCAATGCATCAAGCATGCAGAACCGCAGATCATTAGGGTTGAACAAAGTCATTCGATTTCGATGGACGATACATTCAAAAATGTTTGCTTCTGTGAGGGTTTCAATGCATCAAGCATGCAGAACCGCAAATTGTTAGGGTTGAACCGAGTCATTCAAATTTGATGGACAATATAATCAGATACTTCACAGCAAATATGCTGTATGTGACCCCATATAGCATATAGCCCGTGCATTTGCAGATTATAAGTTGAGTCGATGCACAATTGGTGATGTATCTGTACACAGATTCCAAACAAACATGTTTTGCCTCCAGAGCATGTTCATCCTACAATTGTTGTACAACTTGCAATCAAATGTGAGAACACGACGAGAAGGGTCTGCTCACACTCGTTGCATCAACATGGGTCTGTTCACACTCGTTGCATCAACATGGGTCTGTTCGCACTCGTTGCATCAACATGGGTCTGTTCACACTCGTTGCATCAACACGGGTCTTTTCACACTCGTTGCATCAGCACGGTACTGTTCACACTCGTTGCATCAACAACGGTACTGTTCACACAATCGCTGCATCAACATGGGTCTGTTCACACTTGTTGCATCAGCACGGGTCTGTTCACACTCGTTGCATCAACAACAGTACTGTTCACACACTCGTTGCATCAACACGGTACTGCTCTCACACTCGTTGCATCAACAACGGTACTATTCACACAATCGCTGCATCAACACGGTACTGCTCTCACACTCGTTGCATCAACAACGGTACTATTCACACAATTGCTGCATCAACACGGTACTGCTCTCACACTCGTTGCATCAGCACGGGTCTGTTCGCACTCGTTGCATCAACATGGGTCTGTTCACACTCGTTGCATCAACACGGGTCTGTTCACACTCGTTGCATCAGCACGGTACTGTTCACAATCGTTGCATCAACAACGGTACTGTTCACACAATCGCTGCTTCAATACAGTACTGCTCTCACACTCGTTGCATCAGCACGGTAATGTTCAAAGAACAAGAGCAACTACGCAGGCAGCAAAACACTCCCTGCATCAATTAAGGAAAAGGAGACACATTGGCCCAAAGTGCCGTGAGTCTCCCCCACCAAAGGAAAAAGAAAACTAGTGGGGATCTGGAGGGTGGCTCGCAGCTGGTACTGTATAACCCTATTGACTTTTTCTTTTAACAAAGCACTCACCCTTGAGATCAGCTGGCTGCAAGTGTTTAGGCACAATGTTCTTGCGCTTCCTTTTCTCATCAGCCTTTTCATTGGCGTTGAAGACCTTCCGTTTCTGGATCTTAGTCAAGCCCACAGCCTCGTTGCGTGCTGCGGCGTTTGTACAGGCAAGCAGAGAGGGAGTTGTGAGGCATGGGTTAGAATATGAACAGATACTTGTGCCTTCTATTGCACATTCACCTCTGTCATCAAGCAAAATGAAGCAGGCATGATTGTGAGGCCCGTTTCAAAGCAAGGGAGTTGGTTGCATAAACAAGCCATAAATCATAAGGGCCACCATTGCTGCTAATAGCGCCTTACAACAGTGTGTTGTCAAACACACGCATGCCTCGAGCTGTATTAAATAGCATACCAAAAAGTGTACACGAGTGGCGCACACATTATTTTAGAGAATTATAATGGAATGAATGAATCAATGACTTGCACGCTTTATGCAATTAAATGATTATTACTTTGCATTTCAAACGCGTGGTGTCATACAAGCAAAGATACATTCCACAACGCACAAAACAGCGCATTCCACACCGCACAACACAACACAGCGCATTCCACACCGCACAAAACAGCGCATTCCACACCGCACAAAACAGCGCATTCCACACCGCACAACACGGCGCATTCCACAACGCACAACACAAAGCATTCCACACCACACAACACAACACAGCGCATTCCATACCGCACAACACAGAGCATTCCACAACGCACAAATCAGCGCATTCCACACCGCACAACACAACACAGCGCATCCACACCGCACAACACAGCGCATTCCACAACGCACAACACAGTGCATTCCATAACGCACAACACAGTGCGTTAAACTCACCCGCATTCTTCTTCTCGTCCTCCTTGCGATCCTCGTACATTACCTTGAGCTCAGCTGTGCTTTGGCACTGCAGGCATGCAAAACAAAGATCGTTCTACATGTGGATAAGGTGTTACGTCACAAATGTGGTTTTCTATTTATTCTATCCCACTATGGCACTCAAATTTATACACAACGGGATCACAAAATGAACATAACTAATTATTGCGGTGTGCGGCCATTATGCTCAAAATACATCGTTCAACACTCTAGTCAGGCAAGGCGGTTCATATCCAACATAACATTTCAAGACAGAGCTAACAGCGCACAGATCAGTTAGATTTTGGTTGCAAGTGGGATGCACAAGGCAAGAGAAATTACTAAAAGACCTAAGCTTATATACGAGCAAATCCCCACACCTGCAGGGCACTCTTGTCATCTCGTATGCGTATCAGACGTGGAAAGCGTACACCAATGTCTGTTGCATATCTGGGGGAATACAAAGGCCTGGCATCCGCGTGCAGCTGTGATTGCAACGTGTGTGTGTAAGTGCACGTGTTTGTGTGCGTGTGTGGATTTGTATGTTTCAGTTTTGTGTGTGAAGCGTGCATTTGCCATTGTGAACTTGTGAGGGAATTCCATAGACCGTGCAAGTTGACAATTCGCACTTAAGGCTGATGATGACATGACAGAAGCCAGCCGGTTGCGTGCAACTGTGACAGCTCGAAATTTGTATTTGTGCTTATGTATGCAGCGCATGGTATCCGTGCGCGTGTTGTATCTGTGTATTGTATCCATGTATTGTATTGTATCTGTGTATTGTATCCGTGCATGTGTTGCATCCGTGCATGTGTTGCATCCGTGTATTGTATCCGTGTATTGTATTGTATCTGTGTATTGTTTTGTATCTGTGTATTGTATCCGTGCATGTGTTGTATCCATGTATTGTATCCGTATATTGTATTGTATCTGTGTATTGTATCCGTGTATTGTATCCGTGTATTGTATTGTATCCGTGTATTGCATTGTATCTGTGTATTGTATCCGTGCATATGTGTGCTGTGCGTGACCCTGTGCACGTGTTTGTTGGCAAGGGTAATGATTGTGTGTGAGTTGTGTATATGTTGGCAAGGGTAATGATTGTGTGTCAGTTGTGTATGTGTTGGCAAGGTTAATGATTGTGTGTGAGTTATGTATATGTTGGCAAGGGTAATGATTGTGTGTGAGTTGTGTATATGTTGGCGAGGGTAATGATTGTGTACTTGTTGGCAGTGTGTGTGAATTATGTACATATTGGCAATGGGAGGGCTTATGTATATATTAAAGTGTGTATGGATTTGCATGCCTGTGTAGCTGATTGCAAGAGGGCCAACTTCTGTGAGAGCAACAAATAAAAAATTTCCCCTGTGTGTTTTGCATGAATGGTTTCTGAGCCAGGATGGTTTGCCTTGGACTGAGTGCACAAGTTCCGCCTGGGAAGTGGCAAGATGCTTTCTAACCTACACCATAACCTGTGGTTTTAAACCTGCTTGCTCGCTTTCCAGTCTTACAAACTTACACAACACCCAAGGCCATGCACGTGTGCAATCACAAGGCCATGCACGTGTGCAATTACGAGGCCAAGCACGTGTGCAATCACAAGTCACGAGGCCATGCACGTGTGCAATCACATGTCACGATGCAGGCCATGCACGTGTGCAATCACAAGTCACGATGCAGGCCATGCACGTGTGCAATCACAAGTCACGAGGCCATGCACTTGTGCAATCACAAGTCACAATGCAGGCCATGCGCGTGTGCAATCACGAGGCCATGCACGTGTGCAATCACATGTCACGATGCAGGCCATGCACGTGTGCAATCACAAGTCAAGATGCAGGCCATGCACGTGTGCAATCATAAGTCACGAGGCCATGCACTTGTGCAATCACAAGTCACGATGCAGGCCATGCGCGTGTGCAATCACGAGGCCATGCACGTGTGCAATTACGAGGCCATGCACGTGTGCAATCACAAGTCACGATGCAGGCCATGCACGTGTGCAATCACAAGGCCATGCACGTGTGCAATCACAAGGCCATGCACGTGTGCAATCACAAGTCACGATGCAGGCCATGCACGTGTGCAATCACAAGTCACGAGGCCAAGCATGTGTGCAATCACGAGGCCATGCACGTGTGCAATTACGAGGCCAAGCACGTGTGCAATCACAAGTCACGAGGCCATGCACGTGTGCAATCACAAGTCACGATGCAGGCCATGCACGTGTGCAATCACAAGTCACGATGCAGGCCATGCACGTGTGCAATCACAAGTAAAGATGCAGGCCATGCACGTGTGCAATCACGAGGCCATGCACGTGTGCAATCACATGTCACGATGCAGGCCATGCACGTGTGCAATCACAAGTCACGATGCAGGCCATGCACGTGTGCAATCACAAGTCACGATGCAGGCCATGCACGTGTGCAATCACGATGCAGGCCATGCACGTGTGCAATCACAAGTCACGAGGCCATACACGTGTGCAATCACGAGGCCATGCACGTGTGCAATCACAAGCCACGATGAAGGCCATGCACGTGTGCAATCACGATGCAGGCCATACACGTGTGCAATCACGATGCAGGCCATGCACGTGTGCAATCACAAGTCACGAGGCCATGCACATGTGCAATCACAAGTCACGATGCAGGCCATGCACGTGTGCAATCACAAGTCACGAGGCCATGCACGTGTGCAATCACGATGCAGGCCATGCACTTGTGCACTCACAAGTCACGATGCAGGCCATGCACGTGTGCAATCACAAGTCACGAGGCCATGCACTTGTGCAATAACGATGCAGGCCATGCACGTGTGCAATCACAAGTCACGATGCAGGCCATGCACGTGTGCAATCACAAGTCACGAGGCCATGCACTTGTGCAATAACGATGCAGGCCATGCACATGTGCAATCACAAGTCACGATGCAGGCCATGCACGTGTGCAATCACAAGTTACGAGGCCATGCACTTGTGCACTCACAAGTCACGAGGCCATGCACGTGTGCAATCAAAAGTCACGATGCAGGCCATGCACGTGTTCAATCACAAGTCACGAGGCCATGCACTTGTGCACGCACAATGCAGGCCATGCACGTGTGCAATCACAAGTCACGATGCAGGCCATGCACGTGTGCAATCACAAGTCACGAGGCCAAGCACGTGTGCAACCACGAGGCCATGCACGCGTGCACTCCCAAGGGAATAACTTTCCTCACTCTTTCTTGTACATGTTCCTGAACGCTGCCTCATAGGGTTGGCCAGAACCGTATATATACACCGTATATGACCGTACATTTGGTGATTTCCATGCCAAAAATGCCGTATATACACTGTATATATATGGTTCTGGCCAACCCTACTGCCCCACGATACAAATGCAGACATAACTCCGGAATTCAGTGAGTAACATTTGGATTCCAGAGAGTGTGTGTGTATGTGTGTGCGTGCGTGTGTGTGTCCTTGCGGTGCAGCTTGAGCCAACGACAAAGTCCCCCTCACCTCCACCACGACACTCTTCATGGGGTCCTCGATCCAAACGTCCATCTTTTCGTGGCCGGTGATCTTGTAGAAGCGGGGGACGGTCGTAAGGTACTGAACAAGAAGGGAGGGCAAGGAGGACAGTCAGTGTAAGACATGCAGTGTAAGAAAGGCGTCATAAGACAGGCGGTGAAAGATAGGCAGTGTAAGACATGCAGTGTAAGACAGGCGTCATAAGACAGGCGGTGAACGATAGGCAGTGTAAGAGAGGCAGTGTAAGACAGGCGTCATAAGACAGGCAGTGTAAGATAGGCAGTGCAAGTGGGACAGTGTAAGACAGGCAGTCAAGACAGGCAGTGTAAGACAGGCAGTCAAGACATGCAGTGTAAGACAAACAGTGTTAGACATGAAGTGTAAGAGAGGCAGTGTAAGAGAGGCAGTGTCAGACAGGCAGTGTCAGACATGCAGTGTAAGACAGGCAGTGTAAGACATGAAGTGTAAGACAGGCGTCATAAGACATGCAGTGTAAGACAGGCAGTGTCAGACAGGCAGTGTCAGACAGGCAGTGTAAGAGAGGCAGTGCAAGAGAGGCAGTGTAAGAGAGGCAGTGCCAGACAGGCAGTGTAAGACAGGCAGTGTAAGACAGGCAGTGTAAGACATGCAGTGTAAGACAGGCAGTGTAAGACAGGCAGTGTAAGACATGAAGTGTAAGACAGGCGTCATAAGACATGCAGTGTAAGACATGCAGTGTCAGACAGGCAGTGCCAGACAGGCAGTGTAAGACAGGCAGTGTAAGAGAGGCAGTGTAAGACAGGCAGTGTAAGACAGGCGTCATAAGACATGCAGTGTAAGAAGAGTCAGTGTGAGACAGGCAGTGTCAGACAAGTCAGTGTAAGACAGGCAGTGTAAGACAGGCGTCATAAGACAGGCGGTGAAAGATAGGCAGTGTAAGACATGCAGTGTAAGACAGGCGTCATAAGACAGGCGGTGAAAGATAGGCAGAGTAAGACATGCAGTGTAAGACAGGCGTCATAATACAGGCAGTGTAAGAAGAGTCAATGCAAAACAGGCAGTGTAAGATAGGCGTCATAAGACAGGCAGTGTAAGAAGAGTCAGTATAAGACAGGCAGTGTCAGAGGAGTCAGTGCAAGACAGGCAGTGTAAGAGGAGTCAGTGCAAGACAAGCAGCGTAAGAGAGGCAGTGTAAGACAGGCAGTGTAAGACAGGCAGTGTAAGACAGGCAGTGTCAGACAGGCAGTGTAAGAGAGGCAGTGTAAGACAGGCAGTGTAAGACATGAAGTGTAAGACAGGCGTCGTAAGACATGCAGTGTAAGACATGCAGTGTAAGAGAGGCAGTGCCAGACAGGCAGTATCAGACAGGCAGCGTAAGACATGCAGTGTAAGACATGCAGTGTAAGAGAGGCAGTGCCAGACAGGCAGTATAAGACAGGCAGTGTAAGAGAGGCAGTGTAAGACAGGCAGTGTAAGAGGAGCCTGCATTCAAGTGGGACAGGGCACTAAAGTAAAAGAGAGAAAAGGAGACAGAAAGTTGTTAATTGGCCTATTTTATGTAACCAATTCACAAACGATGCAAGATTGACAGCAAAACATTAATTGAAATGCCTTGCACTTTTGCATATGAATTGCGCCAACGCAGGCAACTAAATCCACACACACACACTACATTCATCAACTGAGGCACAAATGAGCTGGCATTCGGTACCGAGTGTAAAAAACTCCAAAGAAGCAGAGTCTCAGAAACCCCTTAGAAACCTCTAGTAAATCCCTAAGAAATCCCCAAGAAACCCCTAGGGAACTCTAACCTCACCTTCCTGGCCTCATGGTCATATCCCTCTTTTAGGCCTGCTTCCTCTAGCTTGGCCCGAATGACGTCACGCTCTGCATCCTCCAGCCCAGTCCCGACACTGCAAGCACAACACGTGTGCCAGATTTGAAAGTGTGTGGCAGCTTGCTCCAGAACATACATGCCGTGCATCTTTTATCTTTTAGCCTGGTTTCGCCGTGTGCTATGTCTGGATGTGTGTGGCAGCTTGCTCCGGAACATACATGCCGTGCATCTTTTAGCCTGGTATTGCCGTGTGCCACATTTGAAAGTGTGTGACAACTTGCTCCGGAACATGCATGCTGTGCATCTTTCAGCCTGGCATCACCGTGTGCCGTGTCTGGAAGTGTGTGGCAGCTTGCTCCGGAACATACATGCCGTGCATCTTCCAGTCTGGTATTGACGTGTGCCACATTTGAAAGTGTGTGGCAGCTTGCTCCGGAACATACACGCTGTGCATCTTTTAGCCTGGTATTGCCGTGTGCCACATTTGAAAGTGTGTGGCAGCTTGCTCCGGAACATACATGCCGTGCATCTTCCAGCCTGGCACCACCGTGTGCCGCGTCTGGAAGTGTGTGGCAGCTTGCTCCGGAACATACATGCTGTGCATCTTTCAGCCTGGTGCCACCACACTGAGCACAGTACACGCATTGTGTCTGAAATGATGTGACACTTTGTTGTATAATATGATGCTCTGCACCCTACAACCCAGTCCAACACCGCAGGCTAAAAGAACTAAAATATGTTATTGCTCAATTGATATACCTAGGGTTGGCCAGAACCGTATATTTGCACCGTATATGACCTTATGTACACCGTATGTACGTATAATGGTGATATGATATGATGGTGATATGATGTAATGCTGCATGGTGATATGATACAATGGTGATTTCCCTGCTAAAAATATCGTATGTACACCGTATATACGTATAAATATATGATTCTGGCCCACCCTACTCAATTGATATACACTGCAGTGTATACCGAGTAGGTCCCACTTTAATCCTCAAGCCCTGTGCCACAAGCCATTGCAAGGTATTGCCGCAAGCCATTGCAAGGTATGTGCTGCAAGTCATTGCAAACAAGAAAATACTCACAGAAGGTGTCCAGGCTAGCGTGCGCACGCAGGCACACACACATTCATGCACAAAAATACACACTTTTGTGCACACACACTTTCGTGCACGCACACATATACACACACACACACACACATGCAAGCACACATTGCACGCACCGAGAGAAAGAGGCAAATGTGGGTACGCCTTGGTCATCCTCAGAGCCCTCAATGCGCAGCCCCAGAAGGAATTCTGACAGCTGAAATTGCAAGCATGTGTGTGTGTGTGTCTGTGTGTGTTGCGTAAATGTTTGCGTGTGTGCGCGCAAGCACCACGTGCTGGATGTTAAACAATGCGCATTAGATGTATGTAAAAACAAAAGTGGGGAGAGGAAAGCAACGACTTGCTGATCCGGCAAGACAAACGTGCGGATTGCTGGTGAACACAAGATATGGTTAAGTAAAAATGGTGAGCACAAGGTTATGATAAGATTTATGAAAATGGTGAACTAAAAATGGTGATGTAAAAATGGATGGAAATGGTGAAGCAAAATGGGTGAACACAAGATTTTGAAAAGATTTACTTGTTCCTCTCTTCGAGTAGATGCAGGTGTGCATATCTGCCCCAATGATGCGATTCACAAAAGCACCACCCTCTAATGAGCTAACAAACCACAGACAGATTCCCACCAATTCAACCCCCAGGGCTGCCAAGTGCACGCACACGCAGACGCATGCAAACTTGTGCACAAACAAGCACACACACCTTTCCACCCCTCAGGGCACCAGTGCCGTAATTTGCGCCAATAATTACGGCGTCGATCTCCTGTACAGGTCCACGCAGTGTCGGAGAAAGCTGTTACTCTGAGTGACTGATGACGTAGTGTGGGAAAGCTGTTGATCTAAGTGACTGATAACGTGAGACATACAAACACACAAACACACGTCTAATCCCTGTGGGCATACAAACACACTAATTCCTGTTGATCTATGTGACTGGTAACGTGAGACATACACACATCTAGCTCCTGTGGTAATTGCATTTGTCTCCGGACAATGGAGTTGGTATAGTTTGGCGGAGGTGTTTAACGGTACCCTGTACCGAAGCAACTTCTTTTTCTTTAATTACGTGGGGAGTGGTTTTAATCGCCTGCGTTGAATTAATCTTTTCCCCCCCTTTGGTTTAGCACATCTTAAGGCGATGACGTGTCTCCTACAGAAAAAGAGCATGTGAGAGGTCGCGTCCGTAACTAGGTAGCAGTGCGTTGGCACACTTGGTATCCAAAGAGGTTTACCTTCAATCCTTTTTTGACGTGGAAAACCTAAGCATCTACCCGCATGCATTTCCTCCCTTTTCCTTGACTTTTCCTATAAGAACTCTGGCACACGCAGCTTTAGAAGTACAAACCCACACCGAAATGCACAGAGTATGCTTGCAGAGCTGTCTGTGCATTTGGTCACTAGGAAAAATGCTCAAATGTGAATGACGGGCGGAATAGATCACATGTCAGTGATCATATCAGATCTCACTTGCCAATGTCACACGATTGTACTTTGACTCTCTGCAAATCCAGGGGTGAACCCTAGTTCTGCTTTCCAGCTCAGCTTGCAGCTTGACGTAGTCAAGCATCTGCTTGATGCTTTGAACTTTTACAGAGCCAAATGTGGCACAGATACAAGTTAGCAAACTACCTTCCAACCCACTTAGCTGTTGAAAGAACGTGGTTAGGAATTAGCTTGATCTTCTGAGTAACTGATAAACACAAAATGGCACAGATACAATCAAGCAAACTGCAATCGGACCTACTTACAGGTTGACGTGATTAGACTTTAGCTTGTGTTGAGGTACATATCGGAGGTCTACACACCATTGGCTCCTCTGAGTAACAATTTAAACACAAAACGGCACAGGTTCGATCAAGCAAACTGCAATCGGACCCACTTGCAGGCTGACGTAGTCAGGCTTTAGCTTGACCCAGTCGCTGGTGCGGCGCATGTAGTTCCACTGGCTTTCAAGCTTCTTGCACACAATGCCCTCCTCCTGAATAAATTAAATAGGAAGATTTGGAAAAACAGTGGTGTGCTTGACCCAGTCGCTGGTGCGGCGCATGTTGTTCCACTGGATTCCAAGCTTCTTGCACACGATGCCCTCCTCCTGAATATATCGAATGGAAAAGGATGGGAAAAACAGTGGTATGCTTGACCCAGTCGCTGGTGCGGCGCATGTTGTTCCACTGGCAGAATTAACACATTGTACAGCATGTCCTCTTTAACAAGTCCCTGCACAGAACAAAGGGCATATATTTATGCCTCCCTCTATATATATGCCCTTTGTTCTGTCCAGGGACTTGTTAAAGAGAACATGCTATACATATATATATAGAGAGAACATGCTATACATAGAGAGAGAGAGAGAGAGAGAGAGAGAGAGAGAGAGAGAGAGAGAGAGAAAGAGAGAGAGAGAGAGAGAGAGAGAGAGAGAGAGAAAGAGAGAGAGCAATGCGTTTGCTTGGCTTCCTTTGGTCAGGGAAGTGCTTTGGTCCATTGCATCACCGGTGCTTTGGTCCATTGCACCACTGGCGCTTTGGTCCATTGCATCACTAGTGCTTTGGTCCACTGCATCACTGGTGCTTTGGTCCATTGCGTCACTGGTGCTTTGGTCCATTGCATCACTGGTGCTTTGGTCCATTGCATCACCGGTGCTTTGGCCCATTGCATCACTGGTGCTTTGGTCCATTGCATCACTGGTGCTGCATACATGGCGTCAAAGGCTTTTAAGCTTTTGCAGACGAAGTCCTCATAACAACCAACAGATATGAAAAGTACAACTAATGATTAATGCATTAGAATAGGTTGTTTGGCCAACTTCATGAGGTGAAGTACGTACTCACTGCCCCTCCAACAATGTAAATTTGCTTGGTCAAACGATGTTGAGCACATTGTTAGCAAGGGA
>Ga0307951_1001070_pt1 | contig 16385 bp, 14 predicted proteins | sample OrgLakmetagen374_FD_201842 | JGI IMG/M metagenome (GOLD analysis project Ga0307951, IMG submission 201842) | Saline water microbial communities from Organic Lake, Antarctica - #374 | ecosystem: Environmental > Aquatic > Non-marine Saline and Alkaline > Saline | place: Antarctica: Organic Lake... | reverse complement strand
GTGTCTTCTCTGCGAATGTTTGACCCTAACAAAGAAATAGGCATGTCCTCGAATATGTTTTCAAGTTCTTGTCTTTCAAAATCATTTAACGCTGCTTCTCCTTCTTTAGTTTGCTTTAATCCTTGAGCTATTTGCAAGCCTGAACCTGCTAAAGCTGCACCTCCCATTAGAATAGTTGTTGCTGCTGCCATTTTTTTATATTTTAATTACCATTATATTACAAATTTACAGTGAACTACCCACCCACGCCAAAGGCGATGATTGGGCTTTTAAGAACGACCTATGAAAACAATTAAGTTAACATCTTTCGGCACATTATCGGCTGACAGACCAATGTACAGGAACTCTTTATGTTCGGAGCGTGTCCCTACGCTTCCATTGTCAAATACAAATATATAAAAAATATTGAAACAAAATGTAAGTCAGAAAATGAGTGTCGCTTACATCCCACCGAGCCTTCGGCATCAATGGGTTTTACGCTCCGTTTTATAAATTCTTTATCATTTCGCAAGTATTTGTGCTGCCTATTACAAAACCACAGTCTTCAAAACTAGATTTTAAACCTTCGTTTTTAAGACTTGTGAATACAAAAGATTTACCCATGCCCTTACAAACTTCCGATATTGTGTTTATTAATAATTGCAATGATTCCTTTCGCAACGCCCTATCTTTTACATTAAAGTTAGCTACGATATATTCTACCATTGCACCTTTTGGTACTGTGGTGTTTATAATAAATCCTGCGCATATTTCTACTTCATCATTGTAAATCATTATGCCTTGTAATACTCCGTCCACCTGTGGCAACCAATCAAAATTTACAGCAGGAAATCGGTTTGCGGCCCACCATTCTACAAGTGTCATATAATCATCATTTACAAGTAGCCTAGCTTTTATCATATCCCACTTTTTACTGCATTGGTAGATATAGCAAATAATTCTGCAGATGAAGTGCTTTCTAGCTCTAAAGTTACTTCCATATAATAACCACGCATTTCTGCTCCTTCTATTCTGTTTATCTTCCGGATAAAACAAAATGTATCTTCAATTGGTGTTTCGTTAATTGCATCTACTGTTATTGAAGTAGGTGTGTAATCTGTAATTATTCCAATCAATTCTTGTTCCGCTCCGTTCATTTGAAACAATGCGTCTCCGATATTGATGTTATCTGGAATACTCGCTACGCTCATTACAAGAGCAACTGCTTCAATTAAATTACCTACGCCTTGAACTGCTCCACCCTGTGTACTTGTTTCGTCTTCGTCTTGTCTTAAATACGCAAACTCACGACTTTCTTTGGTTACAAATTCATTTGTCTTTACTGTACTTGTTACAAAATTAGTTTCGACTATTACACTCCATTTTGCATTACCTTCGGTAGTAAGTGTTTTAAATATCTTGTCTGTATCGGGAGCATCGTTAAAAACAGTTTTGACGCGCGGATAATATTGGGTTCCATAAAAATTACAACGAACAGGATTGGCTTTGTCGTTATGAAGATACAGTTGCCCGCCTTTAAAGCTATAAAAGCGATTATCTAAACTTGTCATGTCTCCTGGATGAAAAGGGGATTCCCCTGTCCAACCATTGTTTTTTTCTGAAAAAGTTAGTGTTTTTGGCATTGTAACAACTTGTTTTTATTATTATTAATTTCTATAATCCCAAATTAAATATAAGTTCTCAACTCCTGTAGCTCTACTAAAAGCAAATGTTGCTTGATCTAAGGCGGTGTTTAGTGATAGTTGAGTACTTGTTATTGTTGGGAATGTTGCATTAGATAATATTGTAGCTATATCATCTTCATCATAATCAGCGGTGCTTATTAAGTAGCCTAGTTTATTGTTTAAATCAGAATCAAATTCACCTGTATTTGTAGATGATTTATAAGATTGAATATTGACGTTTGTTCCTCTCTCTGGAAACTTACTTGTTCCTTCTAATCCGTCTTCAAGAGTGAATTGACTTATTTCTGAACTACCAAACAAATGTTCTTCGCTGTAAAATGAACTAGCACCCCATCTATATCTGTTTGTAATAGTAGTTCCTAAATCATTTTCATCTGCCAAAACAATGCTTATTACTTTTAAAGGTATTCCCACAGGGCAAACATTCGTAAATTGAAATGTTGCGCTATCTGTATTTGGAGTAACTGTTATTTGTATTTGTGTTTCGGTTAAATCTGTTCTAGGTATTATGATTGAAGCTGAACCCGTAACTGATGCGAGAGGGTAAGCTAAGTCTTCATAAGTTGCTGATACATTTACGCTGCCTTCTGTTACTGTAAAGTTTAAAACAGTTTCTCCAAGTAATGTATTAATGTTTAAGATGTAAGTAAATGGTCTTGTTATTGTTTTCTGAATAATATTACCACAAAACGCATTTAAAGTTTTTGCTATTTCATCTTGTACATTAAGCGTATATTTTTTAGTGTATGGGTCGAATGCTCCAAGCTTTTTAGAAGTTGGGTTGTCGATAAACAAGCTTCTAAATTCTGAAACCATGCCGTAGTTTATTTCGGTTGTTCCGTCTATGGATAAACGCACGGGGCTTCCTCCGCGCGAATTAACCCAATAAACTCTATTTCCGTCTAAGGCAAGGCTTTCGGGGTTTCTACCAATACCATTACGTCCTGCGTATGGCACATATTGTCCTAATATTTCAGGCACCTTAGAAATTACTCCCTCCCCATTTGCAGTAACAATTAAGTCTTTGCCAAATAAAACATAGCCTGCTTTTTCTTCTTGCAATACAAGTACGTTTCCTTCTCTTGCAACTGTAATTTGAACACTACCATATTGCTTGTCTAATTCTTTAAAGTTGGCATTGCTTAAATTAAATTCATTTAAGCCATTGATGTTTGTGCTTTCAATAAAAGCCTTTCCATAAGTCTGGTCTGCAAATCTTCGGATTTCCCTGTATTCTTCTACACTTGTTGCAGAAGGTCTTGTGTCTACTGTAAGATAGTTGCTATTAAAGTCATCACGCACGCGATAGCTTTCGATTCCATTGCCTTGTGTGTAGCAATTAAAGAAGTCCATTTCTACTGTCGCAGGCGTACCATTTGCATTATCTTGGTCAACTGTTCCCTTGTGGTTTCCGTTTACAATTTCAAAAGACTGTTCTATTTCGTAGAATATGTCTGTGTCTGCTTGCTTTGGAAATGTTTCAAAAACATATACGCCATTCCCAATACTTACTGTGATGTTTGCTTCAACACGTCCTAGCCTTTGGTTGCTTGAAAAAATTGGATTGTTCCCTGTGAAAATACCTACAATCCTTAAAGATAATAAATCATCTGCATCCCTTTCTAATGAAAGTCTAGGGAGTAAATCGTATGAATCTTCTGTTCTGTTTTCTGGCCCTGTAATTTCAGTAGCAAGTAATGAGTTTCTTGAAAAAATTACATCAGTAAACCAATCTTCTAAACTTGCGTAATCAACTTGAGCGAAAAATTCACGTTCATAATATACATTTGCTTCTCCCGCATCATATTGTCTTGAAGAGCGTATGTATAGGTTTATTGAAGCTCCTTCTGGAATAGCCAATTCACTTACAGGCGGTGTGTCGTTTATCGTTGTGAATAAGTCTAAGTTAGCAATAGGTGTTACTTCGCTTGATACATCTATCTCGCTAGGGAAAACTTGAAAATCATCCCTATCCATAGAAAATCTAATAGGCTTTATCTTTATGTAAAAACCTGCCCTTTCTATTATTTCAGTTTCAGAATCACTTGTATTCCCTGTTATAAAATTTTTTTCTTGAACCTTTGCTTCTAATACTTTAACCTTAATTGGCTCTGAAATAATATTACTCCCTGCTTTTTTAACTATTAAAAAATCACCTGCTGCAACTTTGTCTTTATTATTTCCTTCAAGCCTACACCATGTAAAAAAGTCTTCTGTAAAAAATTCATTTACATAAATTGTTTGATAAGCTAACGGGTTTGATTTTACAACTAACTTATATCTGTCAGCCCAATATGGAGCAACGTGGTTAATTGTAGCTACTAATTTGTTTTGGAAAGTAGAATATTGTTGAGGTACGAATATTGTATTGCTTTCAGAAGTCAATACAGTACTTCTACGCCCGTACTTATCCATATAAACAACACCTACTTCGTAATTTCTATTGGTCTTACAACTGCTTGAATCTAAACTTTCTTGAACTACTACGCTAGATTCTAATGTAAAAGTTATTGGAACATCGACTTCTGCATCTGCGTTATCTCCATCTGTAAAAACTACAGGACTAGCTACAAAATTAGGAAGTCCTAAACTTGTGTTATATGTAATAACCGGGTCTGTAAGCAAAGTATAGGATGCAGGAACAGTATAGTCTCCTGCTTGATTAAAATTTTGAGAAAAGTCGCTATTTATTACTTCAAGTAAAACTTGAAAGCTGTCAGTATTAAAAGCATCTGTAAGGTCAAAGTAGTCTTGTTCTAATATGTAAAAAAATGTCTTTTTATATCCTGTAATTCCGTCTATTTCTGTTACAAGCGTGATGCTAATTACGTTTCCTTGTCGTAAATTAAATGTTACAGGGTTAAGAACACTTAATGTAGTGGGGTTAAGAACACTAACAACGTATTCTTCTGTGCTTACAATTAAGTTGTTTTTTAATAAAACATCATAATTAATATTTATAGGATTTCCCGAAGTGTCTTTGATGTCATAACCCTCTACATAGTTACTAAAAACAGGAATGTTTTCTGTTAAAGATAATGCTTTCGCTAACCTTGGCACGTTATCAAATGACCTAAATAACTGGTCTTCTGGTAATGGAATTATCGTTTTACTATTTGAAAAAATTAAGCTTCTAGTTAAGTTATCACCCCAACCATTCTTCTCCTTATTGAATGTTTCTATTATCCGAAGTGAATTGCTAAGCGAATCTTTCACTAATACTTGTATGTCGGTAACTTGCTTTTCTCCTGTGTTAAAGTCAATTTTTACGGCATTAAAAGTATTTATCATGCCTAGATTATCTAGTGTAAAATAATCTAAGTCAAACGGTCTTGGCGTAAAGCTGTAGTTGCTAAAATCAGAAGGCGCACTATATTCTCCGTCAAGGTATCTATACCTGTAAGCAAACAAAGAAAACTTTTCTTCCATGTTATTGCTTCCGTCATTGGTGTATGTTGGAGTTATTTGCGGAGCAAAACGAGGTGGTTTTTTAATAAGGAATATATCTTCTTCTTCAAAGCCATTTATGCCATAGGTTTTTGCGCGTTCAATGTTTATGCAAAGCGGTTGCATATTATCATCTGTAATTAACAGCAAATCGCCTTCTACGTCTTGACTTATTACTTTTTGAATACCTGTTACAAAATGATTTTCACTTAATGCAAATACACGTTCATTTTCCGCCCTTGTGTCTGCCAAAACAATAGATTGCGTTTCGTTAATTGCATCCCACTCAAACAAAAAACTACCATTATCAGAAAGCACTAGCCAATATAATTTCTTTCTAAATTTATCTGCAAAGCTACCCATGTCAACAGGGTTTGCTCCTAAGCCATAATTGGTCAATTGCTTATTAGAGTACATTGGTTCAATTGCGCCAACGTCTGAACCTTCGCTGTTAATTATCTCAAGTCCATATGCTTCTCTATACTCCCCTTTTGGAAGAAGTCTAATATCAGCGTCTTTGTTTTGACGACCTTTAATGAAGTTTTGGTTTAGTATCATGTTGGCATAGAATTAATTTCACGACCTATTGTTAAGAAATCAAATTTTAAACTTAATATTTTTGAAACATGATTTTCTTTTAAAAACCTATTCCTAGCAGTTCTTTTATCGCCTAGAGAAACACTTTTTCTGGTGCTTAAAATTTCAGAAATACAAAACCATTTAACTGCATCTTGCATGTGTTTATGGATTTTAATTTCTTCTTCTTTTAAGTTTTGCAAATCAAGCCCATCAGACATATATTCAATTACAACATCTTTATCTTCTATGTTGCTACTAAAATGAATTGTTCCTCTGTCTTCATTTACTTTAAAATCTCCGTGTTTTGAAATTAAAGAAGTATCTGAAGTGCTTTCAAAAGTATGCTGTATAAATGGATTTTGATATGCATTAGCTAAATCTGTAGTAAGTAATTCACCGTCTATGTTAAATAATATTTCGTATTGGTTATTTTGCAAGTAACCGTCTGCGGTGTTAATGTTTCGATTTACATTTAGAATTTGAAGCCTGTCGTTTTTATCTATTACTGAAACACGAATCCAGTCTACAAAGTTTTGAGGTAATGCAAAATATAAAGTTGGACCAACTGTTAGCTGAGCAACATGAAACATTTTTTGAGAGCTACGATTTACTACTCTTATTCCTTCTTTTAATTTACGAACAATTTGACTTCTACGCGTATTGGTTAAGTAACTATCTGAATCAACTGTATCGGCAAGCATATCGTCCACAAGCTCTTTTAAAGTAATGAACTGATAACTACCCCAACTTTGGTCGTCTGCAAAATAATCCGAAGGTAACTGTGCCATAATTAAGTTGCGTTATTTTGGTTAAAATCTGTATTTTCTTCTTGCATTGTAAAACGCTGCAAGTCTTCTTCTTTTAGGTTTACTCCAAACGACATTAGCACTCTACGCACTATTTCATTTTCTTCGCTTGAATGAATATCTGCATCTTGAAAATCTACTGCATCGGGATTGAATAATTCTGCTCCGTCTACAGCTGTATAAGTCCACTTAGGATATTTGATTTGTCGTATGTAGCTTATCGTAGTTTGGTATGGTGTTGCTGATGTTGGTGCAAAAAGAAGTAAGTCTCCTATGATTGTGTAAATAGGATATTGAGTAGTTGCTTGGCTTTTTAAGATATTAAATTCGCGCTTGTTTTTGCAATACTCTACTGCATTTCCGTCTACTAATTCGCCTTCGTCTAGGTATCTCCAATCGCTTGGTAAGCCAATTCTATCATTGGTAATCGTAAGTGGAGGTGATTCTACTAGGTAGTGAAGTATTTTTGAGCTAAACTTATCAGGTATATTGCTTAGTCCTCCACTAATCATACCTCTGTTTTCGCGAACTATAAGCTTGTTTAGGTCATAGAAGTATTCTTCATTACGACCTTGTATCGCATCGTGTAAAGCTAATTCAAATTTTCCTGGTGTAAAGTTTCCTCTCATTTCGGTATTAATGAAAAACTCTACCTTTTTTTTTATACGATCAATCATCTTTGTATAAGTAAAATTTATAGATAACACAAAAATAATAGATTTAAAGTATTATTTTGCTCTAAATATCAGATAAATAAAATATATTTTTACAAATGGAAAACAACTACGAAGATAAAATCTTAGAAGCCATAAACGAAACCCACAATAAAACAAACGGTAAATGCGGAATAAAGTCTATTGAAATTGCAAGTAAGCTGGGTGTAACCTTTCTCGACATACGAGATTCCCTTAATGACTTGAACGATAAAAAAGCATTTAAAATTAGAAAAGGAATTAATAATATATTGTTATTTAAAGCATGAAACAAACTAAAAAACAAAGTTCATTTGAAAGTATCATCAATACGGTGATTGGGCTAGGAATATCATTTATTGTACAAGTTATTTTGTACCCTATTATGGGTATTCCTGTCACTATTTTTGAGAACATTATAATAACAATAGTCTTTTTTATCGCTTCATTTATTAGAAATTTTTTGATTAGAAGGTACTTTAATAAAAAGACTAAATGATTAGCAAAGTTTACAATGAAGATTGGCGTATAACAACTGCAAACATTCCAGATAAGTATTTTGATTGGGTTGTAGATGATGTGCCTTATGGTATTGGCGTTGGTAAAATGGCTTATTTAAACGAAACTAAAACTACTGTTAAGCAAAAAAACGGAACAAAGTTAAACGGAAATAATAACAAAAAAGTTTACAGCAAAAAAGATTGGGATTTAGAAGCACCTAAACAAGATTACTTTGATGAAATGGTTCGTATCTCTAAAAATCAAATAATATTTGGTGTAGAGTACGTAGATTGGGAAGGGTTGGGTAATGGAAGAATAAAATGGAATAAGGGAATACCTAAAGAATTAAGCTTTAAAAATTATGAAATGGCTTATTGTTCTATCATAAGCCATACTCACGAAATAAATTTGCTTTGGCATGGAATGCGCCAAGCTGCGGATTTAAGAAACCCAATGACACAACAAGGTAATAAAAAACTAAATGAAAAAAGAATACACCCTTGTCATAAACCTATATTACTATATAAAAAAATAGCCTTAGATTTTGAATTTAAAGGTAAAAAAATATATTGCGGTCATAACGGCTCTGGAAGTGATAGAATTGCATTTCATGATTATGTATTAGAATTTATAGCAAGTGAAATAGAGCTTGAATACTTTAACTTACAAGAGAAAAGATATAGTGATTTTACTAAAAATTATAAATTATTTTTAATATGAGCAAAATACAAACAGCACACGCTAGTCAATTCGGTATATATGGAGCTAGTGATAGTTTTTACGCCTTAATTGATAGGTTAAAAGTTCATTCAGAATGGAAATACCCTAATCGATTATGGAGTATTGACGCTTATTATGGAATTGCATTTCAATGGATGGGAAAAGAATCAGATTTAGAAAAAAGAGTGTTAAAACTTGAAAAAGAAATGAATACTAATAATTAAATATTTACAACGGGATTCGGCTATGAAGCGTTGCCGACTAAAACGCTTCTCACTTTCAAATTAAAACAAAATGGAATTAAAAGCAGTACCGATTCAATTACCTGATGATTTAGGCAATGATTTATTAGCCGATGTTAGCATTAGTAATTTAATGCAGGAAGCAACATCGAAGCTAATTAGCGACATACACGAGAAAAGAAACAAAGTAATTACCGAGCGATTGAAAGAAATTGTTGGCATTGACTTAGACATAAAAGCCGAAGCAAGGCGAAGATTTAAACGCCTTGCAATTGAATACAAAGGGAGTGAAGAAACAATTTATTTTAATGATGGCAGCGAGCAAGGTAAGCGCATAGTAACATTTGTAAAAAAAGACAATCCCATATTGTTTGAAACGGATAGATGTCAAATGAGCGTGGAATACTCTTTTTATTAATGCTAACGGTTTGTATATGATTTCGGTTGTTTTTCACAACTGAATTATATACGGTGTTGAAAGTTTACCAAAAAAAGAAACCCCTCGTTAAAGGGGTTTCAGCGTCGGGAAACGCACAGCCAGAATTACAAACTGGAAATACTTTTATTCCTCGTTACCTTCTTTGATTTTATCCTTAATCCATTCTAAATCATTCTTTTTGTTGACGGGAACTTCTCTTTCAAAAAGCAATTTAAACTCTTTTCGAGCGTCTTCAATTCCTTCGTCTAGTTTGATTTTACTCTTAGCTACATTAGGAACAATATCCTCCGGCATATCATCTCCTAAAACTTCTTTTAGTTCATCTGTAGCCGTGTAATCTGTTTTGAAATTATAGCTTCGAGTTATTCTTTCTCCGATTTCTTGCAATGTGATTTTTGCACTTTGATCTTTGCTTGAAAGAAATTGCCCTAACTTAGTTATTGGGTCTTGCCCAACAGCAATCGTAATTAAAGCTTTTCCTGAGTCTGACCAGCTTATCTGTGTATTAGTGGGATTAAGCATTAATACCCCTCTTAGAATAGCCAATGCAGCTACGGTTTTAGCCTTGTAATCTGGATTTTTCATCTCTAGCAATACTTTTGCAGGGTCTTCAAAAGCTAACTTTTTAAGATTTGCTTCAGTAACCGCATCGCTTTGATCTATTACGTGTGCTCCAAGTAATACAAAAGCACGAGCCTTCATTTCATTAGGGTCGCTACTTCCAACAGCTTCATAAGCTTTTACTCTTAATGCCATTACATCTATGTCTTTTGTAGCCTGTACATCGTAATCAACTTTTTCAAAATGAATGCCGTTAAAAGGATGCATGTCTAAAATTTTAATGAGATTCTTATTCTCTGGATTTACTTGTAAAACACCGTCTTCAAACCATACTTGTGAAGCTTCTTGATCTCCTTTGTGATCTTCTTTGAAGATGCTATCTTGACCTAAAACATATTGAATCTTTTTTTGGCCTAAAGATTTTCCATCTACATACTTTGTAAGCATGATTTTTTTTATTGGCAACTGCCAACTAGCAGGTCTTCTGCCTTTTGTTAATGCGTAATTAATTTGTTTCATGGTTTCCACTTGTTTTTTAAATTAATAATATAAAACAGGAGTATATTTCAACTCCTGTTTTTAGTTAAGCGTTTAGTTAATTATTAGTAAACCGCTACACCTCTACCAACTAAATAGTTGTTTGCTCCTGCAACCTGGTTAGTCGCTTCCGACAACCAGTGTGCTTCTTGCTTGTCAGCAACTTGCTCTGTTCCATCAGGTCCAAAAATCTTAACTTCTCGTTTACGATTATATGCACCATCAGCTCTATATCTTACAGAAAGATAAGGCTTGCTTATTGATTTTCCTTCTTCATAAATAGAAGTGTCTCCGTTTGGAATCATTAAATAAGCTATACCTGTGTTACGGAATTTCTCACTACCCATTAAAGAAGGATTGTCTAAGATTTCCCAAGGCTGGAAAAAGAAAGTAACACCATCAATATACACATCGTTGAATCCAAGCTTCATCGACATATCTTGACTGTTATTAAACGCTCCATAATTTCCACCACCTGAATAGTGAGCATTTACACCAGAAAGCATTATGCGGAATAATCTTCCTTGCTCGTGGTCATGCCAAACGTTGTATGAGTTACACCCACCACCTTGCTGCTTTAATCTTCTAGCGATTTCAGACAAGTCTTCAATTGTAGTGATATATTCATTAGCAATATTTCCTCTTTCTTCAATTTGAGGTATTACACCTTTCATACCTCTATCATTACCGGCAGATTTACGCTGGTGAAAGAAATGAGCAAATTCAACTTTATTATCAAATAATGTAGCTGTTCTTTGCATTTCGTAATTATACCATCGTGGACCATCTGGGGTCATAATCCAAGTCTTATGAATCATATCTGAACGATTGATGTCATAAAAATCTTTAACTATATGCGTATGGTTTACGTGAATAGTAGGGTCCCATTTACGAGATGTTGTAAAGTTTACTTCACCCTTTCCCCAAGAGTTAGTAAAGTCAATTAAAATATCAACGTTTCCAGCGAAGTCATAAGCATCGCCTGTAGTTACAGCGGTAAAAACAGTAGTAGATGAAATTGCAGTAACTACCGCTTGCCATTCAGCAACACCATCTGTAATAAGAACCGTGTCATTAATACGAGCATTGTGGGCAGTTGGGGAAGTAAACTCGTTATCCGCTGTAGATACGTTTTTAACTGCATTGTGAAGTCTTCCTTCTTCAGAATGTTGAATTTGATCGGAAGCATAAGTGCTTTCGTTTCCTATAAGTTCAGTAAGTTTTAAAATCTTACCTTTTCCGTATGCTGAGTGTAGCATCGGCATTAGCTCAGGAGCGTACTTCTGAGCATACGTGTAGTCGTCTATAAAGTTTGCAGCAGTCGCATTTACCCCTCCTGGGGCTGAAATTACCGCTGGGCCACCCGACAAGTTATTGTCTAAAAGTGAAAAAGCCATTTTGTTATTTTTTTAAAGTTAAAATTGTTCGGGAGTAAAGCTCCCTATTCCAGCTTTCTTTGTCTTTCCTCTCCAATCCAAAATAGAAGCTGCGGTTTTACCGCTATTTGCATCAGGAATATTCTTTCGAGATGTTCCTGCATTGTGCTCAATGGCTGCAAATTCTTTTGCTTGTTGCGCTAGAGCTTTATGGACTATTGCTGATACTGCCTTTTCCCTGTTTTTGCGGTTAGCCCAATGTAAACCTTCTTGAAGCTCTGCATGGTCTAAGCCCTTATCGTTACTGAAAGCATCTTGATAAAACTTGTCTATATCGAGTGCGGAAGAAGCCATATTTTGCACCTCTTCTTTTGAATACTCATAACCAAGTTTCATTATTTTTTCAGTTCCGTTATCATCAATCTTAATACTAAAAGCAGAATCTTTGATATTATCCGAAGAGTCTTTTATGCTTTTTTGATACGTTAATTGTTGATTTTTTAATTTATCATATACTTCTTTTTGCATTTGCTGACCGTTTTCAAGAGTAACCATTTCTGATTGATTTTCTTTTTCGGCTGGCATTTTGTATTTTGATTGTAGTTCTAATTGAGATTTTAAATAGTCAGAACTAAAGTTTTTTAATCGTACTTTTTCAACATTTGTTAGCTCATCAAAATCTACCGTATCAATGTTTAACTCTTCTTGCAAAAAGTCGTCTACGTTAGATTTGTCTAAATAGCCATCACTCATTGCAATTGCTTTTTCGCGAGCTAATTCAGCAGGATTTGATTTAGAAAAATCACGTTGAGCTGCTAAGTACTGGTCATAACCTCTGCCTGTTTCTTTTTCAAACTGCAAAAAACCTTTTGTTCTTTCTGACAAACCTTCAAATGGGTCTGCAGTTGGTTCAGGTGTTTTGAATAAATCATCAATGCTTTCGTATTCTTTATTTTTCTTTTCTTTAAAATATTTTAAAACAGCTTCGTCGTTAATTTCGTTTGCGTCTGGTTTTGGGTCAACAACAGGGTCGACAACTGGGTCGACAACTGGGTCTGCTGGTTTTGGGTCAACAACTGGGTCTGCTGGTTTTGGGTCAACAACAGGATCAACAACAGGGTCAACTATTGGGTCTGCTGGTTTTGGGTCTGCTGGTTTTGGGTCTGCTGGTTTTGGGTCAACTGGTTTTGGGTCAACTGGTTTTTCACTCCATGCACTTAAAAAATTTTTCCCGATAGCCATAACTATAGTATTTATTTATTGTTAGTAACAAAAATATAAAATAATCTAATACAAATCTATTTTAATTTATATAAATTCAACTTTATGCTTGTATGCCTAGCAATTCATTTAAATCCATATCAGGTTTTGTAAAGTCAAAAGAACCTGTGTCTCTTTGTCTTTGCTCAATTAATTTACTTTGCTGACTAGATTGAGTATCAAGCCTTTTATCTTTAGCTTCTTCTTTCTTTTCGTCTCGGCTAAGTACAGTCATTCCTTTAATTTGCTCTAAGTAAACGTCTTGCTCAAACTTTTCTTGTCTAAGCGGTTGTTCTATTTGTAACTTAGAATTCAATTCTTTTAAGGTTATTGCGCTTTTTTGAGCTTCGTATTGAAGGTCTATCATTTTCTTTTTTTCATAAAGCATTATCTCTCCTTCTTGTTTAGCTTGAGCAGATTTTATATTGTTTTCAGAAGTTGTTTTGTTGACAAACTCTTTTTCTTTCATTCTTTGCTTAATGTTTTTAGAGCGAACATAGTGCATATATTGTCTTGCTTGCTTCATGTTGTTTCTAGCAATTGCAATTATTTCTGACTTATCAGATACATCAATTGAACCTTCTTGTAATGAAATACCTAAATCTTCTCTAAGTTGGTCTAGTTCTTCTCTAGCTGGAATCATTTCAACTGTAAGTCCAAACTCATGTATATTTCTGTTTTCTAAGCCCTTTAAAGCATCTATGTTTTCGCGACCTACTGCATCAGATAAAGTTTTTCGCAAATGTTTTAATCTATCAAATTTAAATATCCCTTGATTTCTTGTGGATATAGTTTCACATACGCGCTTATCAAACATAACGGCAGCTTCGACTAGGTGCTTAGTAGCGGTGTTGTTGGATAGTTGTATCATTTCATTTGTTCCTACAAGGGATTGAGCTTCAATAGGGTCTAATCCCGTAATATCTTGCATTTGCTTGTAGTAAAAAGCCCATCCGTTTAGTGCTTCTGCTAAGTTTCCACTTTGACTTCCTGACATTGGACTAGCTGCGTTACCGTCTTTAATGCCGTCCTCGCCCATATTAACGCGTTTTTTAAGAACTACACCTTTTACATTAAGATATGACAATGTTTTTTTTATGTTTTCTTCGGGATTGCCTTTTGCATCACCAACTAAATCAGCTATTTGATCAACATCAAGTTCAATTAAATCGGGTTTTAGTTCAGAAATTAAATGTTGAATTTTTAAGTGGATTCGCTGCAGTTGTTTACAAATCGGAATTATGTTTTTAAGAAAACTTCTTAGTCTATTTCTATATATGTTAGTGCATTGAGCTACATAAGGAGGAAGCACTTTATTCATTTGATCTTTTGCTAGTATTTCGCTTTCGTGGTAATCATATATATACTCGTTGCTTCCTATTATATAAGTTCCCTCATACCATGTATCAAATTTTTTAGTAAGCTTACTTTTTTCAGCTCCAGCAGGAACTTCGTAGCTGCTATCTCTTCTTGCTACTTTTTTAGTTTCTCCTTTTTTGTTAAGGTATCTTTTATAAACAATTTCTTTATCGCTTTTAAAAGTAAAATGCATAACCTGTACTTTAATATCTAGTATGGTTTGAAAAGGCGCGTGTGAAAAATTAAAAGCTAATTGGTTTATTTTGTTTTGTCCGGCATATATTTTTGCTATTTTTCTGCAAGTAACTTCATCATAATTGCTTTTTATGCGCATTTCATTAATGGTTATCGTGTCTACGCTTGCAAAATAAAAAGCATCGCTAAAATCTTCCATTTCAGAAAAACTATGTACAAAAGTTCCAGGGTCTATATACTCAGGCGTAACACCGTTATTTTCATCGGTGTATACTCTAACTACTTGTAAGTCTGTGTGGATTAAATCTTTGTTTGTTTTTTTAACAGTTTGGTTCCAATTATTAGTTTTTTTAGCAAAGTCAATCATAATCTCTTCTGATATTTCTTGCATTGGACGTTCTTTTATTTGAGTGTAAAGATTTAATTCATCTTCATCCTCTGGAACAAATCCCTTTTCACTTACATCTGGCAATCCTAAAGCAGCAGCTTTTTTAAGCATAGAATTAGCAGCCATGTTTACTTTATGATTATCGTACTTTTTCTTTTTTTCAAGAGTAGAAAATCTATCAATTGATCTAACATCTATTCTGTAATACTCACTAGAAAGGCCGTTAATTGCTTTATTAGTAAATTTTTCAGCGTAATTAATAGGAGTAAAGTCAAGGTTGTGCAAAGTAAGGTCGTCCGGTTGACGCGAAATATGGTCTTTATCTCCTTGTAAATCGTATTCACCACGCGCATACAAGCGTAGCTCGTTTATTTCTTGATGCCTTTGTGAAAATAAACATTGTTCGTTAATCATACCGCCACCAAACCATTCTGACTGAATAGCAATAGCCCATTTTAATCCATATGAATCATCTTCTTTTTCTGCTTGAGAAGCTAATGGGTCTGGAATCCCCATTGTTTTTTTAGATTTTAAGTAGTTTTCCATTATTATGCTAATTTAGAAACTGACCCTTTGTTATTGTATGTAGCAAAAGGTACATTAATATGTCTTGATTCTTCTTTTTTTACAACACTTCTTTTGGAGTTGCCTACATCTGCTAGACTTGCTCCAATGTACGCGTCAAATTTAGTTCTATTATTTATATCAACTTCCTTGTATTGATACAAAGTTCGAGTAAATGGCATATCCCCCATTTCTCCTTGTAGTCTAAATTGATTATCTCTTGATACGCCCACGTGGTCCTCGATAAAAGCTTCGCTTACATGAAATTGAGCATCACCAATTTTTGAATCTTGGTGGGGAGCACCTCCAATTTCTTTTTCAGTAGGTGATAAATCATTCCATCCTTTTTTAAATGGATTATTCATACTGTAATGTCTAAATCCCCAATCTTTTATTTTGTGTAAAAATCTTTCGTTAGAAAGCTCTGCTAGAAAAGGTATACTGTAATAAATAGAAACCTTTATAGCGTCCTCAAAAAATATTTCAATTTTCTTTGGCCTAGCTAGGTATTCTACTATTTGAGTTTCATTCGGTAAAGATTCGCAAGTATGTGTTTTTGTTTTAAGAATTATGGCTCCGTCTGAACCTCGTCCATCAACGGTTTGACTTCTATTATAAGGGTCAACTCCAATTGTACCTATGTCTCCTGCTATTGGAGCTTTAGCTAAAACTCCCCCATTTCTCCTAACCTCTTCAAATTGATTACGAAATTCTTTTGGTGGGTGGCATCCTAGCTTAATAAAAAAACGTCCGTTTTCTGGATCTGGATTCCATCTTACTGTTCCAAATCTTACCCCTCCTTCCCATGAGAAATTTCCTTGCTCAACTCCAGTATTGCCTTTCCATTTTTTTGCTTCACCATTAAAAGCGTCCTCTAGTTCCCATCTATTATGCTCAATCTGTTCATCAAGTTTTATTTCGTTAAATACACAGTCTCCACTTTCATTTCTAAACGCGTCCTTTACTGTTTCAGGGTTTTGGCGCATATATTCATTAAGGGCCTCTGGCTTGTTCTGTAAAGCTGCAATTGCATT
>Ga0307951_1001060_pt1 | contig 16455 bp, 16 predicted proteins | sample OrgLakmetagen374_FD_201842 | JGI IMG/M metagenome (GOLD analysis project Ga0307951, IMG submission 201842) | Saline water microbial communities from Organic Lake, Antarctica - #374 | ecosystem: Environmental > Aquatic > Non-marine Saline and Alkaline > Saline | place: Antarctica: Organic Lake... | reverse complement strand
AGAGGAGCGCTTGTTACTAGATTATTTAGAATTACCGATTTTCATTAAATATAAATTCAATACAGCATGGTCTCTAGAAGTTGGAGCTTATGCCTCTTATTTAGTTTCGGCTAAACAAGAATACATAGCAGGTGCAAGTTTTGAAACATTAAACGCTCAAGACCAAATGGAATCCATCGATGCTGGAGTAGCTTTTGGAGCAACGTACACCACCGAATGGAACTTCTTTTTAGGAACTAGATTTTCTAGCGGTTTTGTAAACATAGCAAACAATGCGATAGAAAATTCAGATGAACAATACAATGCTCAATTTCAACTATATTTTGGGTATACGTTTTAAATTAAAATAATGATGAATAACAAGAATAACAATAAAAAAACCAACAAAAAGGGTTTTACCAAAAAAGAGGTTGCTCAATCTAAAGTAGACCAACAGCTTAAAGATCCAAAGGCGGGGATGAGACTTAATAAATATATATCCAATTCTGGTGTATGTTCGCGACGTGATGCGGATATTTACATACAGGCTGGTAGTGTTTCTGTAAATGGAAAAGTAGTCACAGAAATGGGCTACAAAGTTCAGCTAGATGATGAGGTTAAATTCGATGGTCGTAGAATTAATCCTGAGCCTAAAGCTTATGTTTTGCTTAATAAACCCAAAGGATTTTATGTAACAGGCAGCTATGAAAAATCCAACAAAACAGTAATGGATTTAGTTCACAGTGCCACCCAAGCTCGTATTGCTCCAGTAGGAAAATTAGAAACTTCAGCTACTGGGTTATTGCTTTTTACCAATGATGGAACACTTTCTAAAAAATTGAGTAATTCTAAAAATGGAGTTCGCCAAATCTACCAATTGGAATTGAACAAGAACTTTCGGCAAGAAGACTTGGACGTAATAAAGGAAGGTCCTTTTGTAGAAGGAAAAAAAGTGATTATTGAAGAAATTGCTTTTGTAGATAACAAGCCCCCTCATATTGTAGGCATTGAGCTTAGAAGTCAGCGAACTCATATTGTTCAACGTATTTTCAAAAAATTTGATTATGAAATTGTAAAGCTAGACAGAGTGGTGTATGCCAATTTAGATAAGAAAAACTTACCAAGAGGACATTACAGACATTTAAGCAAACAAGAAGTAATCAACATGGGAATGTTTTAATTGAAAACATCTTAAAATGAAATTTATTCAACCTTATTTACATGCTATTCGCTTATTGCTTTTTTGCACTTGTATTTTTTTAAGTTCAAGTGTAAAAGCTCAGCAAATCACCAAAAACCTTCGCATCAACGATTCCATAAAGGGAGTGTCTGTTTTTGAATATGCTGTAATTGAAAAAGATACCATCTACAACGGTAGTTTTAAATTTAATGCTACAAAGAAGACTTCAAATCAAAAAGAAATCACCTCTTACAATTATGTAGGCAACTTCAAAGATGACAAAAAAACAGGGGAATGGGTTTTCAGTAAAAAAGAAGCTAAACTTCTGGATGATTTAAAAGAGGAAGAGTATAGTGTTACTTTTAATACCACTGGTCAAGAATTTAAAATAATTGGGAATTTCAACGCAGGTTTGGCAGATGGAAATTGGCAAGTAGTGAACCAGTTTTTTGAAAATGCTTCACCCACAGACACTTTATATCATCTCAAAGCAAAATTTGAAAATGCTATTTTAGTTAATCATCTTACTGCTGATTATAAACAGGTAAGTATTATAGGTGATTTTAATGAAAAAGGACTGTTGAATGGTGATTGGGAAATTACCCATCATTTAGATAAACAAGAATTGCTAGAAGTTAGGACTTATGAAAATGGAATTTTTAAAGCGCATTATTTTTTAATAGATAATGCGAAATACCCTATTGAGCACAAAGGTTTAGATACAACTTTTAATGAAAATGAAAATTGGGTAGATTTCGAAATTAGCGAAGCCTATTTTGAAATATTCGAACTTTCTAATATTGGATTTGAAGTTAAGACCCGAAACAATAAATTTCAAATTGACTTAAATAAAGCAACAAGCGAGACCAATCAATATGTAAAGAATGCACTTTTGTCTTTTGGTTACCTCAACAACTATCAGGTTTGGTCTTCTTTGAAAGGAAACCAAGCTATACAATATGGAAAATTTAAGGTTAGAAAGTTTCCTTTTTCTAAACAAGAAGAAAATCAGCTAAAAGAAATTACAAAACAAACTACTGAAGCAAAGAAGGCTATAAAAAGATTCTTTTCAAACCCGAATATAGAAGTAGGGAAAGTAAACTATAAAGAACTGAACCAATACGAAGCTATTTTAAGGCAGTATCAAAAAGCCTTGCCGAAATGGAATACAGTTGTAGATAAAATGACCCAGCCTGCTTTCGAATTTATCATTCGCAAAGAGGTTGTTCCAAATTTCGATTTGTCTTTTGATTTCGATTCTGAAGTACGCTATTCTTATCAAGGACAAACAATAATCACACAGCATTCATTTCCAGAAGCACCCAAGAATAGTGAGTTAAATATCAATTCAATTCATCAGTTTATAGGTCAGTTGCATTCAGATGTCCTTCAAATTGAAAGTGAGACAGAACGTATTTTAATCGACTTAACTAAACAAGAAGCTTTAAATGAATATGAAGAAGAATTAGTAAATAAGAAAGCAGAATTGCAAGCACTTTTTAATAATGAAGCAAAAAAAGATTCCTACAATACTTACCATGAAGCAGTTTCAGAAGAATTGATAGCTTATTCTAATCAAGTTTTTTTTGACTATATAAATTTGCCAGTAGACCAAAAAAAGAATCAAGTTCAATCTACTTTAAATTGTATAGAAGAACTGATCAATTCATATCAAGGATTAGCGAACATCCCTAGAAAATTAGAACGATTAGATGATGTATACACCAGAACATCGTTTAATCCATTTGTAATGGTAGATATGTCTGAACGCATAAAAGAGAACATTTATGTCGCTTTTGAAAAATATTTATTCCCAAGTTTATTATCTGATTTACGAAATAATATAAGTTGTGATGCATATTCTGAAAACCTTCAATACTTAGAAAAAATATACAACCGCATGGTAGAGTTAAGTGACCAAGACACTTCAATAATAGAAAAAGAACTGAAAAGAGAGCGAGACTTAGAGGAAATTAAACGTATTCTCTTAAAGTAATTAATTTCAAAAATGCTAAAAAATATTTATTTTATAGTTTGTAGTTGCTTACTAGGATTGGTGTGTTTTTCACCTACATTACTCTCTGCTCAAGAAAGTGGAGAAACTCCTTTCTCTATGAGTACTCCAAAAGCAGATGCAGAAGCTTCTGTGGTAAGAGAAATCCAAACACTTTCTTGGTTGGGAGGCTATGGCACATTTAGAATAAGCGATAAGTGGTATTGGCATGGGGAGTTGCATTACAGAAGAACCCAATCTGATAAAGCGCTTTTTTTAGGAGAGATGGCGCAAATTTACAATCGGCATGGCATAAAATACATTCCAACCAAAAACTTTAGTGCAACAGCTGGTGGGGTTTTGCGTTTAGACTTTAATCCAAATGCAGAAGAAGGATTTAATGGACTAATACTTGAGCCAAGAATATGGCACGAGTACATTTGGACAATGCCATTTAATCGATTTAGGATTTACCATAGAATCAGACTAGAACACCGATGGAAAAAAGGATTTGCCAAAGGTGACGAGTATGTTTTTGGCAACCGTTGGCGATATAAATTTTTAATGAAAATTCCTTTGAACAAACCAAAATTAGAACCGGGTGCTTTTTATTTTAGTCCAGATGTAGAATTGATTATGCAAAGCGGTTCAAAAATCAAAGACAACCCTTTGGAGGATTTGAGAATTTTTCCAACTTTTGCTTATATAGCAAATCCACGGACAACTTATTCTGCTGGAGTAATGTATACTACTGGACAAACTACAGAAGCAGGATTTATTTATAGAGAACGTTTTATAGTTCGCTTTAATGTGTACATCAACTTAGATTTTAGAAAGTTTAAAGATAAAATACCAGAAACTAGTTTTTACGATTAATCATGACAGATACAACTTCAAAAAAGAGAAAAAACACCTATAAAGTTTTGTTTTTTCTAAGCTTTATTGGCTTAGTGGGACTAGGTATTTTATTTGTTAATCTCAAAATGAATAAGACGACAGCTTCAAATGAGGTAGAACTAATGCAAATCCAGCTAGACAGCATTAATCAAAATAACCAAACCTTGTTGGATATACTTGCAGCAGATGACTTGCTCATTTCGCAAACCAATTCCAAAAAAGCGCTTGAGCAATACCAAGCAATTTTCAAGACAGCTAACGAGCAACTCCAAAGTTCAGTAGTAAAAAGAATTGAATATGCAAAGCAAGTTGTTGCCTCTGAAAAAGATGATGAAATAACAAAAATAAATCTGCGAAGTCAATTAGCAAATCAGCAAAAACTAATCGATTCGCTTTCTGAATTTTCTGAAGATATTGCCAAATCCAAAGAAGAAAAAACAGCTCTTCAAGCTAGCCAATTAGAAGATTTGGAGCAAAAAGTAGCAAAACTAAAAAATGAATTAGCAAGAAAAGATTCTAAGCAAGTAATTAGTTTTACAAATCAAAATGGAAATTTAATTCATTATTTAGGAGAAGTAAAGGACGGAAAAGCGAATGGCGGCGGAATTGGTATTTGGAATACAGGCTCCATCTACAAAGGAGAATGGAAAAACAATATGCGCCACGGAGTTGGAGAATTCAAATGGGCAGACGGACAAGTTTATGTTGGAGAGTTTGAAAATGATATAAGATCAGGAGAAGGCACTTATTCTTGGCCTAGTGGTGAAAAATACGTTGGGGAATTTGAAAATAACCGTATGAATGGACAAGGAATTTTGTACGACCCAGATGGAAATAAAAAGTATGAAGGAAAATGGAAAAATGATAAGCCAGATCAATAGTATGGCATTATTTTTTAAATTTTGAAAAACTTTATAATGATTTAATACTTCTGTAGGTAATGTTTGAAATTGAATAATTAACTTTGTTAACGAATTAACAAGAATGAACACAAAATACATAGACTTAATCAGTCAGACTTACGATTTTCCACAAGATGAATTTCAGCTAAAAGAAGACCAACTTACATTTCATGACATCAATTTAATGGAATTGGTTGAAAAGTACGGAGCTCCTTTGAAGTTTACCTATTTACCAAAGATTTCAGAAAACATTCAACGTGCCAAAAAATGGTTTGCTGAAGCTATTGATAAGCATAATTACAAGGGGAATTATCATTATTGCTATTGTACAAAATCTTCGCATTTCAAGCATGTCTTGGACGAAGCGCTTAAAAATGATATTCATATTGAAACTTCTTCTGCTTTTGATATTGAAATTGTAAACTACCTCAAAAAAACAGGTAAATTATCAGATGATAATTATGTAATTTGCAATGGCTTTAAGCGCGATCAATACATAAAAAACATTGCAAATTTGATTAACGGCGGGCATCAAAAATGTGTTCCAATTATAGACAATTACGAAGAGATTAATTTGCTGACCAATGCTGTAAATAAGGATTTCCAAATCGGTATTCGTATCGCCTCAGAAGAAGAGCCAAAATTCGAATTTTATACTTCACGATTGGGAATTGGTTATAAAAACATAATTCCTTTTTACGAAGAACAAATCAAAAACAACGACCAAGTAGAACTCAAAATGCTGCACTTTTTTATCAATACAGGCATTCGAGATACCGCCTATTATTGGAATGAGTTGCAAAAATGTTTACGGGTTTATACCCGTTTAAAGAAAGTTTGCCCAAGCTTGGATAGTTTGAACATCGGTGGAGGTTTTCCTATAAAAAATTCTTTATATTTTACCTACGATTACCAATACATGATTGAAGAAGTAATCAACCAAATAAAACTTGCTTGTGAGGAAGAAGACGTTCCCGTACCTCATATTTTTACTGAATTTGGTAGTTTTACAGTAGGAGAAAGTGGAGGTGTTATTTACGAAATCTTGTATCAAAAGCAACAAAACGACCGAGAAAAATGGAACATGATCAATTCTTCCTTTATTACCACCTTACCAGATTCATGGGCCATTAGCAAGCGTTTTATTATGTTGGCAATAAATCGTTGGCATGACCGGTATGAACGGGTTTTGTTAGGAGGCTTAACCTGTGATAGCGACGATTATTACAATTCAGAACAACACACAAATGCCATCTATCTACCCAAATATGAAAAGGAAAAACCATTGTATATTGGCTTTTTTAATACGGGTGCATATCAAGAAAGTATTGGCGGTTATGGAGGTTTGCAGCATTGCTTAATTCCCGCACCCAAGCATATTTTAATACAAAAAGACGAAAACGGAAATCTTTCCACTTCACTATTTAAAGAACAACAAACAAGTCAAGCATTTTTAAACATCCTAGGTTATCATGAAAGCTAAAACAAATTACGCAGGCATACCTGATAAGTATGCAAGATTAGACGATTGTAAAATTGTACTCATTCCCGTTCCTTATGATGGAACGAGCTCTTGGCAAAAAGGAGCAGATAAAGGGCCAGATGCCTTTTTGCATGCTTCTGAAAATATGGAGTTGTATGATATTGAGACCAAGTCTGAAGTTTACAAAAAAGGAGTATACTTAGCTCCTGCAGTTTCAGAAAATTCTTCTCCAGAGAAGATGGTTGAAACCGTACACAAAACCATTAAAAGTTACCTACAACAAGACAAGTTTGTTACTTTATTTGGTGGAGAACATTCTATTTCAATTGGAAGTATCCGTGCCTTCAACGAGCAATTTGAAGATTTAACGGTAGTTCAAATTGATGCCCATGCAGATTTACGCCCAAGTTATGAAGGCTCAGCTTGTAACCATGCTTGTGCCTTGCATGAAGCTAGTAAAAACACCAACTTAATACAAGTAGGTATTCGTTCCATGGACAGCAGTGAAGTGGAACACATGGACGAAGGAAGAACCTATTTTGCACACGATTTGTACGACGATTGGATGGACGATGCCATCGGGCAAATGACGCCAAACGTTTTTATCACCATCGATTTAGATGCTTTCGATCCGTCGATTTTGCCTTCCACCGGAACACCCGAACCAGGCGGATTGTTTTGGTACGAAACTTTGGATTTCTTAAAACTCATTTTCAAAAAGAAAAATGTAGTAGGATTTGATATCGTCGAACTTTGCCCTAATGAAAATGAAAAGTCTTCAGATTTTCTAGCTGCCAAATTATACTATAAAATGTTGAGTTATAAGTTTTATACCGATCGGATTTTAACGGATGAAGATGAAGAGTAAAATTTAATTATTACACCCATGATTTACGCCTAACCAACTTTGCGTGATTTTTAATAATTTATATAAAGAACAATGATGAGCAAACCCATTTCAGATTTCATACAAAAATATTTCCTTCACTTTAATGCAGCTAGTTTAGTGGATGCTGCCAAAGGCTACGAAAAACAGCTTGAACAAGGCAACAAAATGTTGGTTTCTTTAGCAGGAGCAATGAGTACGGCAGAGTTAGGTAAGATTTTTGCTGAAATGATTCGCCAAGAGAAGGTGCATATTATATCCTGTACAGGAGCCAATTTAGAAGAAGATGTAATGAATTTAGTGGCTCACAGCCATTACAAACGCGTTCCAGAATACCGAGACTTAACCCCACAAGACGAATGGGATTTATTGGAAAAAGGCCTGAACCGAGTAACAGACACCTGTATTCCAGAGGAAGAGGCCTTTCGAAGAATTCAAAAACACATTGTGAAAATTTGGAAAGATGCAGAAGCCAAAGGAGAACGCTATTTTCCGCATGAGTATTTGTACAAACTTTTGTTATCTGGTGCTTTAGAAGAACACTACGAAATCGATTTGAAGGATTCTTGGATGTATGCCGCTGCAGAGAAAAATTTACCAATGGTGGTACCAGGATGGGAAGATTCTACTTTAGGAAATATCTTTGCAAGCTATGTTCTAAAAGGAGAATTGAAAGCTTCTACCATGAAATCAGGTATCGAATACATGACCTTTTTAGCAGATTGGTACACAGAAACTACCAAAACAAACGATAACGGAATTGGCTTCTTCCAAATTGGAGGTGGTATTGCTGGCGATTTCCCAATCTGTGTAGTGCCGATGTTGTACCAAGACATGGAACGAACCGACACCCCATTTTGGAGTTACTTCTGTCAGATTTCAGACTCAACTACCAGTTATGGTTCGTATTCTGGAGCCGTTCCTAATGAAAAAATAACTTGGGGAAAATTAGACATCAACACCCCGAAATTCATTATTGAAAGCGATGCCACTATTGTTGCTCCTCTTGTTTTTGCGTATTTGTTGGGTATGTAGTTAAAGGTAAGTTTCCAAATATATCTTTCAAGTCACTGATTTACGCTTATAAAAAAAAGCCACTAATACACGAATGCTGTATTTTTTACACAGATAGCATTCGTGCATTAATGGCATAAAAAACAAGTGTATCTGTTCTTGAAATGTAAAACTCATAACACATTACACATTTTATTATTGAAATATAATTTGCAAAAAATATTTTCAAGCTGAAGATTTAAGAATATAAAAATCATGAACTTGGATTGCCATCACAAGCAAGTGCACAAAATTATAACAGATATACGCAAAACATTCGTGCATTAGTGGCATAAAGCAGTTTTTATATTTCACTAAATCTTTAAATTTTAATATTTTGTTAGTTGAAATTGATGTTATTAAGCACATTCTCTTTAAAGCTTAAACTTTCCCAGACTCAACCGGAAATTTACCTAGTTTTGCAACATGGAAAATAAAATTGAACAAGTAGAATTAAAATACCTTTCCTTAATGGATTTTGAGGAGCTCAAAGAAGTTTTTATCGAAATCTATGGAGACGCACCAGATGCCTATTGGAAAAAAAGTGAACTCAGACAACTCATTGCTAAATTTCCAGAAGGGCAAATTGTCCTATTTGTAAATGGGGTGATCGCTGGATGTGCTTTTTCAATTATTGTAGATGCTTCAAAAATTGATAACAAACATACCTATGATGATATTGCTGGAGATGTAAAATTCAAAATGCACAACAGCAACGGAGATCTTTTGTATGGCATAGACATCATCATCAAAAAAGAATACCGTGGCTTAAAATTAGGTCGTAGATTATATGATTACCGAAAAGAATTATGCGAAAAACTCAACTTAAAAGGAATTGTTTTTGGAGGTAGAATTCCAAATTACCATACCTTTTCGGGAACATTATCCCCAAGGCAATACATTCAAAAAGTTCGGTTTAAGGAAATTTCAGACCCCGTTTTAAACTTTCAATTGTCAAACGATTTTAGGCCTGTTCGTATTCTTTCCAATTACTTGGAAGGAGATGCAGCTTCAAAAGAATATGCCGTTTGGATGCAATGGGATAATATTTACTTCCAAAAAGATTCAACTAAACCTTCCTCCAACAAGACTGAAGTTCGCTTGGGCTTGGTGCAATGGCAAATGCGTTCCTATTCAGATTTAGATGAATTACTGCATCAAGTAGAATATTTTATTGAATCGCTTTCTGGCTACCGATCAGATTTTGCTTTGTTTCCAGAATTTTTCAACGCACCTTTAATGGCAAAATACAATCATTTAAGTGAGCCTGAAGCCATTCGGGAATTAGCTAAATACACCACACCTATAAAAGAAAGATTAAAGGAGCTTTCCATTGCCTATAACATCAATATTATTTCTGGTAGCATGCCAGAAGTAATCAATGATAAATTGTATAATGTCGGCTATTTATGTAAACGGGATGGAGAAATAGAACGTTTCGAAAAAATTCATGTAACGCCAGATGAAGCCAAAGTTTGGGGAATGCAACGCGGGAGTCAATTAAAAACATTTGATACCGATTGTGGAAAAATTGGTATCTTGATTTGTTATGATGTTGAATTTCCAGAATTGTCTAGGTTATTGGCTTTAGAAGGAATGAATATTTTATTTGTTCCCTTTTTAACCGATACCCAAAACGGGTTTTCTAGGGTGAAATTATGTGCCCAAGCTAGAGCGGTAGAAAATGAATGTTATGTAGCCATTGCAGGAAGCGTAGGAAATTTACCAAAAGTACACAATATGGATATTCAGTACGCACAATCGGCGGTATTTACACCATCCGATTTTGCTTTTCCTAACAACGGTGTAAAAGCAGAAACCACGCCCAATACAGAAATGATATTAATTGCAGATGTGAATTTAGACGACCTAACCGAATTGCATAATTTTGGAAGTGTACGTAACTTAAAAGATAGAAGAGAAGACATCTATACTTTGCAACGCACAAAAAAATAAAAAAAGTTGATTTTACAGTATTGTGACAGAATACTTCAATCCGTTTTCAAAATAAATATGTAAGTTTGGATTTGCAATACTGCAAACTATTACAATTCATCGCTTATGAAAAATTACAAAGTTGAAACTTTAATTTACTATTCAAAACTTAGCTTAGATTCTAAGCATATTGTAAAAAGTTCTAAAAAAGAAATTCAAGAAAAACTGGACGAATATTCCAACAATGGCTATCAGTTAGTTTCTACAGATGCTGCTAATTTTGGTGCTGCATTGTATATCTATTTGTATTTTGAACAGATGTAGGATTTTGCTCAATTTTTAATTATGAATTTTAAATTTTCTGTAAATCAATTAAACTTTGCGGCCCTGCCTGCCGAGGTAGGTTACCGCCACTGTCTGCCAATAGGTAGATTTGCGTGAAATTATAGAAGTCCACTTTGCGCACTTTGCGTGAAACAACTGAATCTGCTTTGCACCGTGAATTAATATTTAATTATGAATTTTTAATTTTCTGTAAATCAATTAAACTTTGCGGCCCTGCCTGCCGAGGTAGGTTAGCGCCCCTGTCTGCCGATAGGTAGATTTGCGAGAGATTAACGGGTCTGCTTTGCGTCCTTTGCGTGAAATTAACGAGTCTGCTTTTAAACTTTGCGCCCTTTGCGTGAAAAAACTACACTACACTACGCGTATTTTCGCACAAAAACCAACCCCCTAAATTTAAACCACCAAACACCCTACCATTTTCAAGAAACAGCTATTTTTACCGCATCAAATAAATTGAAATCATGGAGATTTACGATGTAGCTGTAATTGGCAGTGGTCCTTCTGGAGCTAATGCCGCTTTTCAATTGGCAAAAAAAGGCTTAAAAGCCATCATTATAGAAAAAGAACACTTGCCACGCTATAAAACCTGTGGCGGTGGTTTTGTATTTAGAGGCAGAAGAGATTTGCCTTTTGATGTGTCCACAGCCGTAGAACGAGAGTTTTTTGATGTGGATATCCGTTTCGATGCCAAGAAACTAGCTTTAAATACTGTTCGAAAAAAACCCATCATTAGCATGGTCATGCGGGATCAATTTGATTACCTTATTGTTGAGCAAGCACGAGAACTTGGGGTTGAGGTTTTGCAAGACGAAAAGCTTCTAGCCTTAGATTTTAAAGCAGAATACGCAGTATTAACCACTACCCATAAAAATATTTATGCGAGATTCATCATTGCAGCAGACGGCGCCTTAAGTCCTACTGCAAAACTAGCAGGATGGGAAGAATCACGCTTGATGTGTCCTGCGCTGGAATACGAAATTAAAGTTCCTGATCTAGATTTTGAACGATTATCTACTTCAGCTCGATTTGATATTGATGTCGTCCCTTTTGGTTATGGCTGGAGTTTTCCTAAAAAAAATCATTTATCGGTTGGAGTGGGGAATTTCACCAAATCTAAAAAGAAAATCAATTTAAAGGAAAACTACAGAGACTATCTTAAAATCCTCGGTATTGAAAACGTTTTGGAGGAGCAAGCCCATGGGTTTATCATTCCTGTTTCTCCTAGAAAGGATGGTTTTGTAAAGCACAATGTATTTTTAATTGGAGATGCCGCTGGATTTGCAGATCCTTTAACAGCAGAAGGCATATCTAATGCCATTTACAGCGGAAAATTAGCAGCCGAAGCCATTGCAGAAAGCAATCTGGATTTGGCTTTAGCAGAAAAATTATACAATGAAAAACTTTCAGAAAAACTCCTTCCAGAATTAGAACTAGGAGTAAAATTAGCGGCTTTATTTTATGAAAACCGAAAGTTACGCAATTTGTTATTGAAGAAATTTGGACAACGTGCAGCAGAATACATGACTGACATCTTTATGGGAGACCGAACTTATCCACATAATTTTAAAGAAAAAGTAAAGGAGAAATTAAAGGTTTCTTTGTTTTAAGTGACTATTTTTTCTTCAAACAACTTTTAATTAAAGAAGCAGTTTGATAAGACTTTGATACTGGTATTTTCATGCCATTTACAGCTATCTCATCCTGTACTATTTTTATGACAAAATATTTATTTACCGCAAATCTTCGGTGCACTCTATAAAGGCAATTAAATTGGAGCTGTTCCAATAAATTTTCTAGTTTTTCTCTTATTTCATACTTTCCTTCTGTAGTGTGTAATACAATATAATTTTTATTAGATTGTAGATAGTGCAAGTTCTGTGTAGAAATTTTCACTAGACCTGTTCTTGTTTTTATAAATTCAACTTGGTTTATTTTTTTGGAAAGTGAATTTTTTAATTTTTTGTCCGTAATAATCTGCACATTACTAATTAGGGTAGGTTTGTTGAAAGGTTTCATGATATAGCCTGCCGGTTTGGTTTTCATAATGCGCTCCAAAAATTCATCGCTTCCGTAAGCAGTAAGGTAAATAAACGGAATTTTTAAAAATGTATTTATTTTCTCGGCAAGCCATAAGCCGTTTTTAGCTCCCTTTAGGTTAAAGTCAATCAAGACCAAATCGGTTTCAATTTCTTGCAATTCTAGCCATGCTTTTTCTGCAGTGGCAGCGTCTCCAGAAATACAATAATCTGCATTCTCTAACATGCTTCTAATTGCCGTTCTGGTAATTCCTTGGTCTTCAGCAATGTAAACTCTACTTTTCATCAGCAGTGTGCTTAAATTTTAATTCAAAACAAAATCCATTTTCATTATAAAAACGAATTTCTCCTTCTAAGTCTTCAGATAGGGATTGTATCAATTTCATACCAGTTCCTTCTTTTTCTTTTAAAAATTTTTCGTCAAAGCCATGGCCATTATCTTGGTAAATAAGATGGTGTTCATGGTGAGCAAAATGGTGTTCTATGCTTATGCTGCCTTCATCTGTAAAGGCATGTTTAAGTGAGTTTGTAAACAGTTCAGCTAAAATTAAACCCAATGAAGTAATCAAATTTACTGGTAAATCTACGTTTTGGCATGAAATATTAAGGTGAATGTTTTTTCGCGGATAATTTCCTATGATGAGTTCGGAGAGGTTTTCTAAGTAGGTTTGCAAATTTACATCTTCAAAGTTGCCTTGTTCATACAGCATTTTATGAATTAAAGAAATGCTCTCTAAATAGTGTTGCGATTCTTTCAGAAGTGTATAGGCTTCAGGTGGAATGTTTTTCTGGCTTTGTAGTTCCAATATGCCACCTACAATTTGCAAGTTGTTTTTGGTACGGTGATGCATTTCATCTAGTAAATGTTGTTTTTCAGATAAGCCTTTAGCCAATTCAGCTTTTTGAAAAACAATGAGCTGTTTAGATTTTTTAGTTTTATAAAATAGAAATAAAATAATGCTAATGGCTACAATTGCACTTGCAATGAGAACCAGTAAAATTAAATTGGTTTTTTCTTTTTGTTGAAGTATTTCAATATTTCTATCTAATCTGTTTTGTGTTTGTTCAAAATTATACTTTGCCGTAGCTTCAGAATACACTCTTTCATTTTTTACTTGGTTTAGTGAATCGTTGATGGAAAAGGCTTCATCTAAAACTTCAATGCCTTTATTTATATCTTGTTCTTTAAACAATAGTTTTGCTTGAAGAAGTTTTATATCTGCTTTGGTTTGCAGAGACGGATATTGTTTTTCACTACAAATAGTACTATCAATATATATTTTAGCCAGAGCATAATCTTCTTTTGAAAAATACAAGTTGGCTAGTGGTCTAACCCCCTAATAATCGGACTTTAACATTTTAGATTTTACAAACATACAACAATTGTCAATACCTTTGCCGTGCAAGGAACAAGCAAGGGCGAGTTTTACACCGATGTTTGTAGAAGTGATGGGTTTCCCATCACTTCTTTTTTATTAAAATTTAGTTCATCCGCCAAAAAAGGCGGAATCTCTAAATTTTGCAAGGAACTGCACTTCAGGCTCGTATTTCCCGATATTTGATTGTAGGGTATTTTGAGTTTAAAAGTTATTGTTCGCTTCTCTTCGTCTCGTTTTTGTTCAATTAGTGATTTATTCCAACACTCTAAAAAAATATTTGGTGGCAAATTGCAGACCGAAGAGTGCAAGCGTTCATTATTATATTTTTCATAAAAAAGTGTCAAGCTAGCTTCCAATTCATCGATAGACCAAAAATTAAAATAGCGTAATTTTTTTGCTAAAATTGCATGAAAACTCTCAATATGTCCATTTTCTTGTGGCGTATAAGGATGTGTAAATACTTGATTTAGGTGGTTTTCTTTGAAAAAATCTTGTATTGCTTTGGCTGAAAACCTACTGTCATTATCGTTCCTAACCTCAATGTGTATTTTCTTTTCTAAACAATTGTTTGGCTGTAAATGATTGATTATAATGTATTCCCAAGCATGTTTAACATCCTGTTTTTTGATAGAATAAGCCAACATCCAGTGTAAGACAACTCGTGTGAATGTGTCGATAGTAGTCAGCACATAACAATGCATTTTATACTCTTCGACCCATACAAATTTGATGTCCATTTCCAAGACTTCAAGTGGCTGACTTGGAAAAACCTTACGATATTTTACACGTGTTTTCTCTTGTTTTGAGTGTTTATCTTTTAACAACTGATTTTCTTTCATAAGGCGATATACCTTTTTATGATTAATGATGTAACCCATTAATTGTAAGCAAGCCTCCATTTTTTGATAGCCATAATCGGTATCAGGATCTTGATGGACTAGCTTGATTTCTTGAATGATAACATCATTTGAAACTTCCCGCTTCTCGCCATCAATACTAGTGTATGGTGTAGTAATAGAGCATCCTCTTCCTTGCTTAGATTTCTTCTTGTGATAATAATACTGATGTTTGGTTATACCAGTTATCTGAAAAGCTACCTCTCTTTTTAATCCTTGAAAAATGTAACTTCTCACAATTTCTTTTTTTTCTCCAAGGCCAATTTCTTTTTTAGTAATTCGTCTTTTAGTTTGCTCTCCAGCTCTTTTTGAATGACAATCTCTTTGAGTAGCTTATTCTCCTTCTCAAGTTCTCTAATGCGTTTGAGTTGTGCTGGTGTCATTCCATGAGAAAAACCTTCCTCACCCATAGATTCCATTTTCTTTTTCCATGAATAATAGCTCGCAGGAAATACTGAGTATTTCTCTAAGGTTTGTTTCACACCCTGTTCAGAAGCTTCTTTTATGATTTTTAGCTTCTCTTCTTTAGTAAATTTTCGCTTTTCCATCGTACAAAATTATAGTTTTTGATTTATAATTGTGTCCGATTATTTAAGGGGTCAATACAATGCCAAAGAGATACAATATTTTAATTATCGTTAAAAATTATACTGTATAGATGCTCTTAAAAAGAATGGCGTTCCAGGTGTAAAATTAATTTCTTCAACTGGATTTGGTTCATCAAACAAACGCGATTCTGTTGCGAATTGAGTTTCATTCCATTCTACATCAAATAAATTTTGAACCTGAATCCCAAATACCATATTCCTCCAATTATAACCTACATTAAAGTCAAAAACCGTGTAGCCATCTGCAACAATAGAGTCAACTTCGTTAGATGTTTTAATAATAAATAAGGAGCGATTACTAAATAAAAGAAGTACTGCTTTTTTCATATTTATTATAGAATTAGAAAGACTTTATAAGTTGTAATATTAAGGAAATATTTGGATATTGCAGATATATTTAAAGAAATGGATTTTACATGGTCTGAGAGACAACTAGCACTAAAATCGAAAGTAATAGATTTTGCTAATAGAGAGTTAAACGAAGACATTATTAGAAGAGATGTAAACGGAGAATTTTCCAAATCTTTGTGGCAGAAATGTTCGGATTATGGGATATTAAATTTAGCTTCAGATTTAGACGGCAATAAAATTAGTTTTTTAGATTTAGTTATTACAATGGAAGGTTTTGGGTATGCTTGCCTAGATAACGGATTAGCATTAGGACTTGGTGCGCAAATGCTAAGTATACAAATGCCGATTCAAGAAATTGGAACAGCTTACCAAAAAGAAGCGTTTTTAAAGCCATTAGCCAACGGGACAATGATTGGAGCTCATGGATTAACAGAGCCAGATTCAGGGTCCGATGTTTATAATTTAAAATCAACAGCAAAAAAAGTAAAAGGAGGTTATATACTAAATGGCCAAAAATGTTATGTGACCTTGG
>Ga0307951_1001059_pt1 | contig 16469 bp, 14 predicted proteins | sample OrgLakmetagen374_FD_201842 | JGI IMG/M metagenome (GOLD analysis project Ga0307951, IMG submission 201842) | Saline water microbial communities from Organic Lake, Antarctica - #374 | ecosystem: Environmental > Aquatic > Non-marine Saline and Alkaline > Saline | place: Antarctica: Organic Lake... | reverse complement strand
GTCTTTGCATGGCAGTGCCGGTTGCATCGATTGCAAGCAAGCACGGGCTGTCTTTGCAGACACAAGAGGAGGACCTGCAAAGCAAGCAGCTGGCTGGTTTTGAAATGATTCAATTTAACAGCTGCACGCATGAAAAACGTATATTGCAATGCAGACACTCCCCTGTGCCCAAACGCTAGACTCGGGCAATTTGGAGACGTTCAGAAGAGCGCAAGAACGGATATGTTTCACTGTATCATTATTTTATACTTGGGATTAATGTTTTTGCGGCTTCTTGATGACGTCGGGAGGCTGGTCGCCTTCGCTTGATGCTTTGAGACCTGCACCACTAAACACCTGCTGTAAGGATCTGCAATACCCCCTCGGGTCAATACCACACAAATGGCAGAGCAACCAAACGCATGCATTCATACGATGCGGTACTGGCAAGCAGCTTGCTTGTAATGCTTGCATATCATTCTGTTTTGCGCCTGGCACATTCTGACGCAGGAGGAATGCAGTGCAACTTGTGCTGGCTACAGCTGGATAGAAGCCAGAAACATGCGTGCACGCAATGCCTCCACCTATACTGCCTGAACTGTGCGGGCAAGCTGCTGGACACACCTGGAGTCGGTGCATGCAATGTCTGCAATTCCCCTCTCACCAGACAGTAAGTGGTGTATATGGTTTGCATTACTCGTAGCTACCATACGCCTGGATGAGCTGCCATCAATCAAACCATAGCAACATGCTATGCACGCTGTGCGTGTGTGCCCGCCCCCTTTCTACCATTTGCTATCAAACTATCAAAGTAAGCTCATTGGACTTCATCATGTTTGCAGGAGTGTGAGGGCAGTCCAAGTTCTTCAGGAGGCGCCTAAATACCAGGTTTATCAGCAGAGATATTTTGCATCATTTGAAAAGATTCCATTCAACGCGGCGGGGGATGCTTGTCACTACCAGCCTACTTGTGCCTGCGCCAATGAGTATACCCTGGGGTATCACATTCACCAGTGTGGATGCTGATTTGTTCTGTCGTTGTGCTAACTTCTCTAGACAGAGGTGCAAGCTTTGCCATATGTAATTTTGCTCTTGATCATGCATTCATTGTTATGTGCTTACGTGCATACATGCATTAATATGTGCACACGCAATCCATTTCTAGAGTACACTAGAATAGGCAAAAGGCAACTTGCACTTTGAAGTTAAAATCCGATTTCAGCATTCTGCACACCTCAGCTTCATGTGAATATACAACTGCCCCCAAGCTATAATCCACCACCATACTGATCATTGCAGTCCCTTTGCAAGTGTGTGCTTTTTGTGTTTTTCATTGTATCATATTTCTTCTCGATTGCTGCCCTGCGTGCTTGCAGTTTGCGCTGTGCGGACAAACCCCAGAAGTCATAATGCAGACTGCCCTGACAGCCATCAATTTCTTCACCCAGCAAAACGACCTCAGCAGCCAGTACAGGGAAAGCAAGAAGCAGACACGCATTGACAGCCTGCAAGCACAATGCACTTCCAAGCTGCAGCAGGTCCACCTGGCATACCAAAAGGTCTGCAAGCCACTGCTACAAACCACGCGCAAAGCATCTTCCTGGCCAATATGAATCGACAAAAGCAGGCTTTTGCCTTTTGGCAAGCAACAGAGATCGGGCAACCTTGGGCAAATTGCTTTCCGACCACAGTTTGTCTGCCTCATTTTTTGCAGGCCAGAAGCAAGGTGTCAAACCTGACTGCTGAGAAGGCTTCCCTGGAGCAAGAAAAGAACGAAATCAGTGCCAAGTACCAGCAGCGCACCAGGTGGGTGTGCCAAGGAGAGGAAAGGAGTGCTGAAGACAGGTCACGCTCACCTGTGCGAGGCTCATGCACGCACCTATGAGCCGTGTTTGGAGTAGAAATCTAACTGATGGCTTCATTACAATGGAACCACTTGCTCAATGTCTTCATAATCTTATTTAGGCGCTACAAAGGCGGTCCCTGCAATTTGTGTGTGCAAGTAAGGTTTGAAACGATTGTGTTGCTGCTCTTGAGACACAAGTGCAGCGTCTGAAAGATGGGGTTCACACCCTTGATTGCCCACCTAATAAGGTTGCAAGTGCAAAAGGATTGAAGGTACGCTCAAGGCACTTGTATGGTGAAGGGTCAGAACCCCTCACTTGCTATACAAGCTGCATTTTCATAATGCACTGCCCTCCCTCAGTTGTGTGCTGTGTGGATCCAGATAGCACAGTTAGGCTCAATTTGCATGTTGTGTGCATCCAGGATGCACTGCTTTTTTGCTCTTTACCTCATGTAGCGTGCTTCTTTTACGCTGTGCTGAACTGCTTTTTGAAACTGTGCCTTACTTGCACCAGTGCTAATCTGTTAAAATGGACGCATTTATCAATACCTGGAAAGCGTTTGTATTTGCACACACATTCCCCCTTATCTTCAATCAATTTCATTGCCAACAGCTAGCACTATCTAATGAAAAGGAGAAAATACTTTGCAGGCATGGAAAGACCACTCCCCACATTAATTAAGGGAAATGAGCCACTTTGGTACCGGGTACCGTAAAGCTCCTCCACCACAGAAGAAAGAAATAAGATCAGGAGGCTTGCAGGCTTGACCTATACCCGACTCCTGCTGAGAGTTGGCAATGGTACTAGAAAGAGCTCGTCTGGTATGGACAAGTTAGGCAGCGTAATTGACAGAGTGAACATGGGCTTGGAAGCAAGTTTCTTACCCAAGCACTACTCTACTTACCATTGTGTGTGCAGCCAGGTTGCAATGCTGAATGAGCAACTCCAGGCACTTGGGCCCCCAGCCCCACCAGCCAAGAAGTCTCGATCGTCTATGGGCCATATGGCAATGCAGGTGATTCAATACAAGTTACCAAGCTTGCTTTTGAGACCTAGCATTTTTTCTTGTATGAGGATAGCATCCTGTTCTTGTTACTGACCTGCTAGAGATCTGCTACAAATGGAACAGTCCAATCTGCTGAGGTGAATGCCCTTGAAGGTTCCTTTGGTATCAACACATCCCCTGACCTTCTATTAAACACACTTTGAACAGGCCTCACTCAACGCACTAGACAGAAACAAGTGCACAATCCTCACCTGTTCCTTTTTCTGCTAAGATACCGACACTGACTGTATTGCCTTGTCTATACCCGCTTCTTTGCACTTTTTAGCCGTCCGATGGAATGCCTCACCATGGCAGGAGTTATGCACGGATCTCGACCTATCATACCGACTTTAAGCACTCTCTGCAATGCTTCGTCCATCTGTGTAATGCTTTTCCTGCCTGCTCCTTCTGGTCCTACAGCCACATCAAGGACCGTCTCACCGTGGAGGAGGGCTTGGATCTGATCCCTTTGGGAGTCTGGAGCCCATGACCAACAGCGGAGGAGGGCTGCCTCGCACCCCTTCTCCTGTGGCTGACATGCACATGGTGCGCTTAGAAAGGAAGACACAGGCTAGCACTTATACACTAGCACAGACTAACTTCTACACTGAATGAGGGCCTCCAGCGTGCATACAGGAAGCACCCAATATTACTGCATGAGGAGCTAAGAATAGGCTAGAATGAACCTGTATGCTTGAAGGAACACACACTCACTTTATAAGCCCTTACACCAGCCGCAGCCCATCAAAAACAAACAGGATAGCAAGGGGCTGTGTGTATATCATCTCGCTGATCATGAGCTTGTCACACTGCTCTAGTTGCACGCTATGTCAACCCCCTTGTACAAATGTGGACCTTCAGGGGAAGAGAACAAACTGCTGAGTTCGGTGTAAAACACGTTAACTCCAGTTCTTATAGTGCGGCAAAAGTTCTATGTCACTCTTGCTTTTTGTCAGTTTTCTCAGTTTTTATGTTTGGTAATCATTTATTACCAAGTGCATTTATTACAAGTGCATTTCACGATGCAAATGAAATAGTACTCCGGGCAGTGAAACCTCGCCCCACACAAGTCAAAGGAAAGAGGTGATTGATGGCTAGGATTGTGAGCATCAAAGCAGTGAATGTCCACTAGGGCAATGAGGTTACACCAACCGCGTTGTTCTTGATACCCACGCTTCTTTCAAGCCAGGCAGTGCTCGTCTGTCCTGCGGCATTTGTGCTTATTCTTGTTCCGCACAACAGCTCTGACTTGTTTTGCGAGGATGAGTTTAAACTGGAGGTGCTGGGTTTTTGTTGTAAATGATGTGCTGTGTTTTTGGTGAACTGCGTTTGCTCAACCTGTGCCCCATTTAACGACATCAAGTGGTTGGCAACCTACCAGAAACAGAACAATAATACTGAGGGCAGCTCCAAGATTTTTTGAATGTCCAGGACGTGAAATCTAATTTTACATCGCGTTTCTGTAATACAGATGACCACCATAAGGCAGAGGCAGCACATCTTCAACATGTCAGCAGACCCAGAGCTCATCCAAAACACCTCAGGTATACCGGCTTAGCTGCTTCTATTTAGAATCTCGGAAAGCCTGCCTTGCTGTCATCGTCGGTGTGGCAACGGGATTTCAATGTACGGTTTTGTTTAAATGTCTGATATAAACATGCCGAAAGCTTCCATACGGCTTCAAAGACTGCTCCTTCTGAAGCCTTGGCCATCATCAATTTTGATCTCCAGAGTCAGTACTGGTCTCTACAATGTCCAGAAAGACGACTCTTTCCAGAGTTTTTAGTATTCTCTTCTGTGAAATAGAGAGCTTGCAATTCCTGACCCCCAAGTGGTTCTTTAACTTTGTTTTTTAAGGTGGGGAGCAGTTGTTCTATAAACTATGCCTTCAAGGTTTATCAAATTGGCCGGAACTGTATTCCCGAATGCATCAAACACTACTGAATGCTTAGGATTATCATGGCTAGAAACACCGTACCCTGTTTCATCATAATCAGAATCTAAGTTCAGTGCCTGCCATCTCTCTTTGCTTGCCCATTGCTGCTACCAGGGGGCCAAGACTTAAGCTCAAAAAGGCGTCGGCGTTCCATGCCTAGCGACACGTAAGTTGGCACTTTATCCTGCAATCGTTTTTGTTATTGGAATTATTAGGGTATAAGTACAAGTGAATATTTTATCTTGGCTGATAACGGTTTCAACGGTGGACCTTACTTAATGTTGGATGGTTCCTACTTACTTTTGCAGACTACTGTACCTTACTAGGGCTTTATCATATGTCCTGTTCGAGGGCGTTTCAACAGATCAAACTAAAAACCGTTTATTTATTATTGGCTAACTTCATCAATAAGAACATAGACATTATATGATAATAAGATGGTTATGGAAGCTAGAGAGAACAAGCTGTTTGAATGGCAAATGCTGCACACAAGTCTAGGTAGACTGCACACATCTGCGTGCCTACAATACACGCAGGGAGTTGCTTGAGATGAACGGCATGTCTCCCTGCAAAGCATTGGGCATTGGGCCAGCCATGCCTGCCGGCATTCCCCGGCAAGGAAATTGGGGCATTGGTGGGTAGTACAGAATCGTTTTGCTAGAGCATTGTAAACATGCCTTTCACTGAATTCAGCAGGCCTTGGGTTTCCAATATGTCCAATTACACACTTAAATTGATACTCACTTATATTGACACTACGACAACTGGATGATGTGTGCAGGCTCACCTCATGGAATGTCCACCAGCATGTGATTTAACAGCGTTAATCATTTCACTTTTACTTGCCGTCAGCATGATGTCCTTGCATCGATACTCTGAGGTTTCTGCTTAACACACCTTGTTCATTTTTATCTACCGTATAGCAACCTAATTCATTTTGGTTCTTTTTTGCAATTCAAATGTAACTTCTTGAGCTTGAATACAGACAGATGTATCACTCTGCACCTTTCTTCCCACTTAGCTTGGTTAAAATTTCATTTGGTGCTTTTCTTTTGTCCCTCTCTACTTAGCTTCAGTTTGTTTGTCTTGACTCTGCTAACTAACCCTAAGCCGCTTTGTTCTGTGTGCAACCATTCCCTGACATCATCTTTGGCAAGATTCCCCTACTTGATTGGAAAGGTTAGAGTGTTGTGTTAGTTCTGCTTTTTAACATGCCACAGGGTAAGAATCCCAAATTAATTTTTGCCCTGCTTTAACTCGAAATACCATCTGGCAATAAGAAAATTAAAAAGGCTCTTTGGTCCTGTCCACCCATCAACAGCCTTATCATAGTGGCTCAGCTGCCTGCACTTACTGGACTGGGCAACTCCATGGAGTGCAAGCAACTGATTAATCAATCTCATGCACCATGTAAACTTCTGCAAAGGTACTTTTGCCAATTTGACTTCATATTGGCATCTCTCCTCTTGTTACAAGAATGGCCTGGATATCATGGCAGCATGGACGCCTTCTCTTACAAACAAAATCATTGGAAATGTAAATGGAAGCCACAACCTTATTAGAAGCCACAACCTCAGAAGCACAGAGTACATATAAAAGATCAGACACCTCTATACTGCTGCTATGTACACACCCTCTCGCCAGAATATGACCTTATTAGAAGCCATAACCTAATAAAAAGCCACCCCATTATAAGGGTAGTAGTGTACACCTTAAAAAGTACAAAGGGAAAGAGGCAACAAGTGTACCCACCCAAAGAAAAACACAGTCACACGCACCCAAATAAAAACACACACACACAAACATGCACACACAAACACACATGAGCACACACACACACAAACACAAATATAATCTCAAACGTATACACATGCATTCACATAAAAATATATATATGCAAGTATACACACATGCATTCACATAAAAATGCACCCATGCAAGTATACACAACACACACATGCAAGTATACACAACACACATGCATCCACACATGCATTCACATAATAATGCACCCATGCAAGTATACACAACACACACAACCATCTTGCAATCCTACACACCAATCCAGGCTTGCTCTTGATCGTTCTAACAGTTGTAAATTGCTTGCATACGTACAACTCTAACAACAACTCGTACGTGCATTTAATTTCACACATCTTAACCCCAGCAACCGGAACCCCCCACTGCAGGTTCAAAAGAAGGGAAAGCTGCATATAGGAGAGAGCTCAGGTGGATTTTCTGTGCGACCAGTACTCCTGTAGTGCTTAAATATTATGTAGGTACATGAAAGTCAATCAAGTCACGCTCTTTTTTTTAGGTTTGAAGACGATGCCTCCTGCTTTAAAATCTGTATGTGTCACACAAACATGGGTCTCCAATTAACACACAAACACACACATGCACGCACACAGATCTCTGGGCTCGCAGGTCATTGAGCAGGGTGATGCCTTTGAGAAGGACATGTGGGAAGACCCAAAATTTGAGCAGCTGGGCACGTTCGGAGAAAAATACTTCCTTTTGACCTTGGTCGTGCTTGAATTAGTATGCGGAGGCATTGCCGCTGGAACCTGTAAGTATGAAGGCTGTCCCAGGTTTGTTTCACTCCAATTTCTCTGCAAATTTTTTATTAAAGGGAGTTGTGATAACACGGTCACTAGAAACCACTTACTTTGGTGCTCTGTCTGATACCACAAATGGATGCTTGAAGGCAGTATAAACGAGGCTTTGTTTGCATCGTGAGATGGCAGTGGAAATATTTATAAGGACACAACACTAACCATGGTCCTCACAAACTGCCCAGTTGTAATAAGCCAAGTTGTGCCGGACCAAATAACTTGGGGGGGGGGGGTACAAAAGTTGAAATTTACTTTGGATAACCCTGTCGCGCAGTATTACCTGTCGCACAGAATTTTAATTTCGTAATTATCCTATTGTCTATTTATTATCATCGAGTCTGTTCGTTGAAGCTCCTAATCAAAATACGTCTAAAAGCAGCTTATATAATGTTACAAATGCGCCCTCTTCTTCTGAGTTGACAAATGAAAAGGTGTGCTGATGGGTTTCAATTTGGGCTGCTGTGTCATCTCTTCATTGACGGGCCTCATTATTATTGACATGGATTGCTGTTTCACATTACAAGCATGTAACGAATGATGCTGTTGAATGATTCTGTAGGGCCGGTGATCTTTGTTCTAGAACTCAGCAGTCTGCGTTCCATTTCAAGATTGAAGTTCGCACGGTTTCAGGTGAAGTCGCTTGGTCATGAGATGCACATGGAAAGGTTTTCCCAGTAGGATGAAAACGCAGATGCCACTGACTGCATTTTGGCCCAATAAGAGGAGTAACATCTCATTTATAAGAAAACAGATCAGAATCCTCCCCAGAAGTCAGACAGGGAAAGGGGGCTATATTAAAGGCTAGGATAAGAGCGAGAGTGACGAAATACGCTGCACACTTGCTTTTCTTTTAATGCTAAAATTTCGAGATAGAGGGCTGCTGCAAAAGCAAAGAGGCCACTCTGCTTTTACTTAACAGTCACTACATCTTGCAATTCCTCATGAAGGCAGTGCCGAGCTGCAGCAATGGTCGCTCCTCCGAGTGTCTGTCATTGATTCGAGCACGGGAGTAGCGCTCGGACATGCTCCTGTTCCCCCTCCATCTATTGAGCCGCCAGCAGCAGCGCAATTTACTGCTTCACTGCAGCATGTTACACACAATTTCTACGACCAGAAGGTGAGTGTAAGCGCCGCCGGTCTTTTGAAGCAACTGGCTGTTCAGATCGTCCATAGCACAGCAGAGGCCAAAGGTCTGCGCTGTACATGCCAGACACTACTCCTCTGCTTATTCTGACGTGTCCTATGCCTTTGCAGTACGTGCACCTGGAGCTACAAGGCAAGAGGAAACAGTGGGAGGGAATGCTTGGCGCCATCCTCGACGCTTGGCAGGAATGGGAGACGCTGGCCTCCTTCCTTCACTTGGACCTGTCGCTCCTCCTCCCCAGCAGCACGCATCATCACACAAGAACATTGCCGCTAGTTGCTTTGGCCAGGCCCCCCTTGCCGCCTGAGCCTGTCCACTTGGAGGTGGGTAATGCATAGAAAGTACTGGGTAGTCGCATGAGCAGAAACTTCACAAGACGTATGTCGCTTAGAAAGAATGAAGTCGTGCTTTTTGGCAGTAAGACCGTTCACGGCTAAGGAGATGAGGAAAAGAGCATTGGAGTGCAGGAAAGGTGACAATCTGGTTTTAGTTTCAGGTCCATGGATGCGTCTGGTACTAATACGTTTGGCAGACAGGGTGAGCAAGGTGGCACTTTAAAGGATTTATGTTTTCTCTTAAGGCTCCAGGATGGGAATCGTTGTTAATCGCTGAGGATGGAGCAGAAATATTCATGTTGTTCCTTCAAGGCATTACAGGAACATCACAAAGGTCAGGGATCTAGTATCTTCACAGTGCTGAATGAGATAAATTTGGCTAACACACTCTGCCTAATTGACCGCTAGGTGTTGGTCACTTCTTGCCCTGTGCACCCCAAAGGATCCACTGATGACGCATCCCATGTACCCTCATCTCCGTTCATGCTGCAAAATGAGCCTGAAGTAAAGCAGCCGCAGAGTGCTCAGCAGGGTGGGCAGCAGGGTGGGCAGCAGTATGCACAGGAGCAGCAGCAGCAGCAGCAGCAGCAAGTAGAGAGGTTGCAGGGGGAGTCAGCATTTCAGCACATGCAGCGACTTGTCAAGATGGGAAGATCAAGCAGTGACGCTGCACGCGAGGTGAAACCTCCAGTGTCTTTGAAGAAGCGTTTTAATGCCTGCAGTATCTCTGGAAACAATGTCATGACGCCTGCAGTACCCTTTTAGACCTGTGTTGAGCATGGCTGAGAAAATCCAGGCACGGCCAAGTTGCAAAGTTCACTCAAAAGCTGCATTTTTGTGCACTAAAGGTAGGATGAGGTCGAAGCTTCAGTGGCATAGTCACGAATGACCCTTCTGGCTCACGCCTCCGAATTAAATGAAGCATTGAAATTATACCTGTCTTGATGATCGCGTTGGCTTGCCAATGGGGTGTAAGACCTCCGATATATACCTCAACATGATCCTGGGAAATGCATGTGTTCCTGAAAGCCTGCTACACAATGGCATGCACACATTTTCCCGAGCAGAATGAGTTTCCAAGCAAAATAAGGCTTTCACCATGTGCTATTCACGTCCCTTCCATTCGCTTGTACCGTCAACTGCCTTACACTAGTCATGCATACATTGCATCCGTGTTGTTTGTTCATCGACATGCAGGTACTCATCTTTGATGTAACAAATATTCACACAGGTGTTGGCTCAGCATCCAGCACCCACTTGCGAGGAGCTGGACAAGATTGCAAGGGCAAAGGGAGGTGGGCTCAAAGGACTTGACACACAATCCGTACTTGGGGAAAAGGAAGGTGATATGGGGCGTGGGAAATTTTCTCTGACTTGCTCGATTGATCAAAGGCATCCGTGAGATCAAACAAACTACACACAAGCAATTTGCGGGGTCAGCAGTTACAATTTGTAGTAACAATAGAGGTATATTCAAAAGGTGGAAAGGTTTTTTTAGTATGCCGTGGATAAGCAAGGGACAGTATATCATTATAATAGTGCTTGCAATACCCAGAAACCCTTCCATGCTCAGTGTCATAGACAAAAGAGGCTTAGAATTCAACCGCACAATTGACTGCTCCTCGGCTTGCCTGCCAGACGTGGAGGACGCTGGGGTCAGGGTTGCTGAGGCTGTATCCGCCGCTTATGGTATCACACCAATGGAACATGACCCAGGCTGGCAGTTCAGCAGGTAAAGACATGTCAAAGCTAATGCACGCTTGCTGCATCACAATGGATCCCTGGTACATAATTGGAACAGGCATGCTACTAGATTCTTCACAGCAGCACGGAGGCCGTGACAGGATCAAACTTGTTTGGTTTTGAGATGCTCAAGCAAAGAGAGCTGAAACAAAAGCACGACTGATAGTGGATCCAGATTTATCAAAAATAGCACTTCATCAGCATCTGAGTATCAGCAACCTGCTAAATGCTGCAGTTTGCTGACTTGAAGATGCTCTTTGCCAGGACTGCTCAGTTCTTTTTCTTTGAACAAGAAACTCCTTGTTTCCCTGTCCTATTTGTAAGGAACGGTGCTGTCTCCAAGCTCATTGCACTGCTCAGGACACGTTGAAGCAAGAGGACAGATATCATACACGTGGAAGCATGCAAAAAAAGTGACTAATGCCTCTCACGTGCAAGGGGCATGGCAATCGCCAACTACCCAAGGAACTTCCCAGACTCTCCAGGTAGGGAGTGTAAGAAGTGAGTGTTGTGCCTGCTGTATCCCCGCTGTGTCAGTCTAGTTGAGTGGTGTATTTTTTTACGATGCATTTACATGTAGAAAGGGATGACAAGGTAGTGTTGTATGATCACTCCACAAAGACTGAAGGCCATCGAGTTATTGTGGCCATCGCTTGATCTGTGTTGGACAGGCCGAAGGCACTGAAGAGGAAGAAAGCATCTTCTGTCCAAATATCAAGCAAGCCTCAGAGCCCTTCTCGTTGTGCCTGCGCAACCTGCATCATCTTTAGTATTGTGTGTACTACATACATGCTCCCATGACAGGACCTTTCCCTGCCGAGCTTCACCTTTCTTCCCCTCCTGAACGCCACCATCATCACCAGCCCCAAACCCCTAACCGTCCAAGCAGTACAAGCCAAGCTAGTGCAACCGGCAGCGTCCGTAACCAGACAGCTGGGCCTGTAGCAGAGGCACGTCATGAAGATTACGGCGGCAGTAGCAGCAGCAGCACGAGTAGTGTCAGCAATCGCAGCAGCAGACCAAGGTTCCAATGGCTAAGGCGTCTGGTGATGAAGAGAGGTGCAGGCAAGGTTGGGCATACTGCGGTGTGGCCGTACGAGCAATACCTCCCTGCCATGCAAGAAGTTGCTGCTGTAGCCAATCCCCCCTTGCAGTTCTCCTTCCTATCACCTCCAGTCCCAGCAAAGCAAGCAACATTACTTCAGCATCCTCCAGCAGCCCCTATTTTAACGGAGGCTAGCAAGGCACACACAGGTGCAGCACGCTCAGTGCCACAAGGCAAAGCAGTCCTTTCAAGAGATACATCATATTACAGCCCTTCAGGGACCTACAATACCAGCAACGAGCCTCTGGTGCTGTCTTCTTTTGCAGGTTTGTGCAGAACATTTTTGAAACTGAGCTGCAGTCCAAAGTGAAGTCTTCTGTTTTGTGATCTGGAGGGGATGCTGGTGTGAACAGACCAAGCTTGAACCGTGCATCCTTGTTTTAACCTCTCTTACTAAATAAATAGGCAGGCAGTGAAAAACCACTCCCCTGCCACATTAATTTCAACCTCCCTTACTAGCTCCGCGCGCACATTTTGTCCGCCATGTCCCCATCTCTACCTTAACTACACTATGCATGCAGGCGTGCCCCCTGTCAGGCCACTTATCATCCACAACATCATGTCGGGGATGATGAGTGGCCCGATGATTCGTCCCATGATTCATCCCATGATTCATTGCCCTCCTATTGAGAAGTCCAAGCGCTCTTGCAGCTGCAGGTGCACCCAAGCTGTTCTCTGTTGACAGCGAACAAGATTATGTACCTGGCGCTACTCAGCGGCTTTTGCTAGCTCCCCCTCTTGAGCCTGAGGATAGTACACAGCCAGGCAGGTGCCAGGACTTGTGTTACATTGTGTTAGCATAACTGGGTGGCACAGTCTTAGTTCATGGCGTACAAAATAAAAAGGAAAGGCAGACATACAGCATTACCTTTCTAGTTGTGAAAATATGTGTCACCTATTTGCAAATGCCCTGCATGGCTGTACAACTCCAAACTATTGCAGGTGTTCTGGACCAGTTGACTGATCAAAAGATGGATGGAAGCACCAGGAGCAGCAGGAGCAGCAACAGCAGCTCCTTTGGCTGCTTTGGAAACCTGCGTGAACACAGAGGAGTAAGCAGGGCGCAAGAGAAGCAGCAGCAGCAGCAGCAGACACCACTGTATGGGCAGGATCAGCTGGGTCAAGCTGGTCTTGCATCACCAGCCTTTGTACTGGAGGCTGGCCGAGACTCTGGGTCAGTTTTTATGCAGCAGGCCCACTTGGAACATTCACAGGTCGAGCTGCCATGCGATGAAGCACAGCAACAAACAGCACGCATCCTCATAAACTCTGATCAATCATTGGAGGTTGCGTTTCTGCCAGAAGCCGGAAATGGTAAGCGTACGAATGGGAACCAATATTGGATAGTGGTATGGGGTAAGATGTGAGCCTCTTTGTTGTTGTGCCCTGAAATGACAGCACCTGCTCTGCCTGCTTATTTCAAAACCTTTCAAAAACATTAAATTCCAATCTTTTCCTCCGTAGGGCTTGTGAAGCATTTTCCAAGGAACGAAACAAAGGAAATGACTCAGGACCATAAACTTCCTCTGACCTCTCCACTCAAGCGTCGCTGCAACCTCATGCTACTACAGCTGCCTAACCGCCTTTTTGCCATGCTGATGGCCTCCCTGCTTACACCCGCTGGCTTATTTTCAGCAACAGCAGGCACGTTCCATTGCTTTTTCTGAACAGGATGATTTCCGTACTGGTGGGCAATGGAACCAGTAGAGCAAAGACGCACTTACATGTGCGTGTAGTTAGTGAGGCTAGTTTTGGAGAAAAATTGGCCTTCCTTTAATGCTTCTTTTACTGCCAACGCTGCTTTCAGGGTTTGCTACTCGTGCTGCACTGCTGCCAGCCATAATCATGTGGAAATTCCTCTCGGCAGTTGCTTGCATAGGTAAGGAGATTGGACCCGTCATTTCGCACATGCAAATTTATTGGAAGCAGGTTGACCTTACAAGGAGTTTTTTTGGGTGTTTACGTTGCTTTTACAAATCACAACAGGTGTCAAGATAATAGTGCGTTTCGTGCAACAGCTTTAGAACCATGAAAGACCTGGCTGGCTAAGAAAGATGGTAAGTGTTTTTGCTTTGTGCAGATTTTTTGAATTGACCTCTTTGAAGCTCAATCCACTGCCTTAGGATGTTTTGGTATCTCAGAACAACTGCTCCTGCCTATTTTTATTTAAAAGGCATTGCTGCGTCAAGGGACTTTACTACTAGACAGAAAAATGCAAGTTTCGAGGTGCAGTTAGATTCTGGACATGAAGATTTCAGGCTAGCCACTTAATGCAGGGAAATGTGAGTTTTCAAGCATATCTAATACTGTTATAAAGGAAGCAATTCAAAATTATGAACAGATCAACCTTTACATTACATTATAAGAAAGCAAGATCGCAGATATTATAAGCAATATTGGCGTGGAATAAGAAATGATGTCACTTTGTGTCCTGCAATACATACAGAGTAGTGGATGTAAAGATTGACAACATCCCACCTGAAGATCTAAAGAATGTGAAGGCCTTATCATTGGGGATCAGGTGGTTCGGAGGCAAGAAAGGCCTGCACATTGCCGGGAGTTTTGCTCAGATATTTTTGAGGGTTGTGTTTCTTGTCTCGTCCATGTGTATTTGTTACAGAGTTTACAGATATTTGTTACAAACTAAGTGGCATTGTAATGTTCGTGAGTGCTGTAGCATGTAGACCTTTAACTCCGAAGTGGTGCAGTGTATTTGTTTTATGGATGCTGTGAGTGCCTGTCATTTCAAGCAGGGATGATTTTTGCAGTGTCCGAGTAAGTAAGGCATTACATATTACCTAACCAGATTGTTTTGTTCTTGTGCTTTCCTGCTTCTTGCTGGGTTGGGAAGGAGAAGTGTGAAGTCGCATTTCCAATAAGCAAGTTTGTACAAATGACAAATGCTTGCCGTGTTAATCAATATCGGCTCAAAGGAAGTCATTGTTAGTTGCACTTTTAAATTTCAAGCTATTTAGTTCACAAAACTCGGCGTGACATCCACCTTGTCGAGATCAAGTACTGTAAGGACACCAGACCTCAGAACCAGCTGAACACTGCAAAGGAACAGCACAAAGACCTTTGCAACATTCTCCAAGGAGCCTCCGTTACTCTCCACATCATCCATTTAGGTGTGGGTGGCACCATCTACAACACTCACACTCTGAAGCCTTTCAAAGAACTGGGTCTCGATTCTCAAAGAGTTAAGAAGTTTGCCTCCAACCTCCATGTGCACTCTGTGAACTTTGCTGCTAAACTTGTCCATACTAGACGTGCCCTTTCCAGTACTGTTATCATCTCTCATCAGGAGCCGGTTTCAGGCCAAGCCTGCAACCCTCCTGATCCCCATTGATTTGTCCTTTCCTTTTCGCGGTGGAGGAGCTTTACGGTACTCGGTACCAAAGTGGCTCCTTTTCTTAATTTAATGTGGGGAGTGGTTTTCACTGCCTGCGTAGATTTTTTTTCCACAGGAAAGATGTCCCGTGCTACACAAACAATACAAGCCTGGTCCTCAATTTGTCGTTCTATCCAGCTTTCTCAAATGCCTCATTTAAATCAAAAGACTACCACAAGAACAAGGCGCACGCTAACAGGGAATTTGTTCGGTGAATTCTTGCTTGCTGGATTGTGATTTCAGACCTCTGTAAAATAATCCAAAGAAAAAAGGGACCAAAATTCTTTCAGGATAAAAGTCCTTGTATTCAAGGTTTTCTTCAAGCACAAAAAACTGAACAAAACCTGCAAAGGCTTGAATGTACAATTTGTACAATAAAAGTCACAAAATCTCAAACCAATTTGAAACTGTGGACACAAGATTTCAAGAGTACAAACTGAAAACGGACTTGGCACTACATCTGGACTTGTGCCGTATACGTGCGCGGCCCAATGACGTCACCATACAGCTCAGGTAGCTGTAATTAAATCATATATTACAATCAAACAACAACACAGCAACAGCAAGGTCGATTGGCGGACGTGGGGATATTCGTGCTGGGAATACATGTTGTACATATAGGTATATATACATATTCTGCAGAGATATGGGCAACTAAATAATATTACAATGCACGTTATTAGGGTTGGCCAGGAAACAAAATTGTACGCAATATTTTTGGGGATTTATCGACTAAACGTCATATACGGCGTATATTTACGGTTCTGGCAAACCCTACATATGATGCATACGATGGTAGTACGCTACGCTGGTACAAGTACACGTGTCTAGCACCTACCTAACCACTAATAACTTTTGATAAATCAATGCAGTGATGAGAAATTAAAGAGCAATTGACAAAAGCGATTTGGGACGCCACACTTCTTAAGCTCAAGAAAGCAAATGCTTACGTTGGTGGTACACAACGCTGGTAAAAGTACACGTGCCTAGCACCATACCTAACCCCTTCTGATAAATCAATGCAGAGATAAGACAATAAAGAGCAATTGACAAAAGCGACTTGGAACGCCACACTTCTTAAGCTCAAAAAGCAAATTTCACTCATCAGGAGAAGGACGATACACACAGTTGAATAACACCTTCCCCATTTTTGGTGCTTAATGTAAAAGCCTAGGCAACTACTGGACATAAAACGCACTCCCTTGCATTTGATGGTGTTTTTCTTCAAAGGAGGCACGACCCAATGCGTCTTGCCGGTGGGACCAGTCTAAGTATTTAGACACCGGCTGTGAATGAATCGGGACAAAAACATTGTGTGTTACCATCTGA
>Ga0307951_1001051_pt1 | contig 16517 bp, 10 predicted proteins | sample OrgLakmetagen374_FD_201842 | JGI IMG/M metagenome (GOLD analysis project Ga0307951, IMG submission 201842) | Saline water microbial communities from Organic Lake, Antarctica - #374 | ecosystem: Environmental > Aquatic > Non-marine Saline and Alkaline > Saline | place: Antarctica: Organic Lake... | reverse complement strand
TATTGCGGCGGTTAACGACTACCCGAACCGTTTTATGCATCACCCGGATGAAAAGGTCCAGGTGAACAGCTTCCTCGCCGACTGGCTCGATTACTGCCTGCGCTTCGGACATCTGCCCATGGAGCATGCGGTCTGGTCGGGCGAGGGCGTGGACTAAGGTTGTATGTCGGCAGGCTGGCGTCTGCCATAGGATTGAAGGCGTTGGAGTGTGTCGAAGTTGTCAAAATCGGTAATTGGAAACAGCTGTCTGGGCGGAATGTGACGAAATTCGGGACGTTGAGGCGTAATCCCCATAATGTGTGGGTTATTCCTTTACAGGCAGCTCAATGTGCGCGAGCGTTGAAACCACGAGTGTTATGACAGAAGCCGACCACCAAAAGCCTATTCGGGTGTTACAACTGACTGATCCTCATCTCATGGCCGATCCGGCAGGTGCGCTTCTGGGTGTCAATACCAGAGATAGCCTGGATGCGGTTATCGCACAGGTGCTGCGGGATCACGGCCAGCCGGATATTATTCTCGCTACCGGAGACATTGCCCAGGATGCGTCTGAAGAAGCCTATCGCCTGTTCGGTGAAAAGCTCAAAGCATTCCACTGTGGATCAGCCTGGATAGCAGGCAATCACGACGATGCGGCAGTTTTAACGCGGATCGCCACTGAGCTGGATGCCAGTCCCCGTCATATTTTGATGGGCGGCTGGCAGTTTGTGCTTCTGGATACCTCCGTTCCGGGGAAGGTCTACGGCGAGCTTGCCGAGTCAGAATTGGCGTTTCTTGAGAAGAGCCTGACCGATTATCCCGATCAGCCTGCACTGATCGCGTTGCATCACCATCCGGTTGAGATTGGTACCCAGTGGATGTCCGCTATCGGCTTGCGAGACAATGTCGATTTCTGGCGCATTGTGGACCGGTTTCCCCAGGTTAAAACGGTTCTCTGGGGCCACATTCACCAGGAATATGACGAATACCGCAAAGACGTAAGATTGCTCGCGACGCCTTCGACCTGCATTCAGTTCACCGCAGGCTCCGTTAAGTTCTCGGTTGAAGAGAAATCGCCCGGTTATCGCTGGTTTGAAATGATGCCCAATGGCGATTTCCGAACGGAAGTGAAACGCTCTGAGGGTTTTGTTTTCGAGCTGGATATGAACAGTACCGGGTATTAATTGCGCCGGGCTGCCACCGGGCGGGCCCTATTATCGCTGAAGTAACCTGTATATAATCCGCGCGCGGCTCAGGAAGAGCGCGCACGAAAGCCATCACGATCTTCAAGGACCGAAGACATGCCCCAGGCAAGTGGACTGCAGTTCACCGCCCGTATTGGCGGATTCCCTCAGGATTTTTTCTCTGTTGTCGGCTTTAAGCTGACCGAAAGCCTGTCGAGCCTGTTTTGTGGCCGCCTGGATCTGGCCAGCACCTTTTCTGACATTGCCGCCGCCGATCTGTTGGAACAACCCGTCGACCTGGTGATCTGGCAACACGGCCAACCCCTGCGCCGTTTCACCGGCGTGGTCAACGAATTTGCCCGGGGCGACAGCGGCCACCGCCGCACTCGCTACGAAGTCATCATCCAGCCCCCGCTCTGGCGCCTGAGTCTGATGCACAACAGCCGCATCTTTCAGACCCAGAGCACCGACGCCATTGTGCGCACCCTGCTGGAAGAACGGGGCATCATCGACACCGCTTTCGATCTGAAACGCACCCCCGAAGAACGGGAATACTGCGTTCAGCACCGGGAAACCGACCTGGCCTTTCTGGAACGCCTGGCCGCCGAAGAGGGCTGGCACTACCGTTATCAACACGGATCTGTTGATGGCGAAGAACAACCCGCCCTGATCATCGCCGACCACCACGGCGACGCCCCGAAACTCGTCCCTATGGAATACAACGTCAAAGCTGGGGGAAGTACAAAGCAACCGGCTGTCTTCCGGTTTAAATACCAGGAACGGGTCCGCGCCGCTTCCGTGGCCATGAAGGACTACACCTTCAAAAACCCCGCCTACGCCCTGATGCACGAACATCAGGCGGATAAGCTCGACGCCCAGCGGCAAGACTACCAGCACTACGACTACCCCGGCCGATTCAAAACTGACGCCAGCGGCCAGCCCTTTACCGAATCCCGACTGGAAACACTGAGAAACGACGCCACGACGGCAACCGGCAAAAGCAACCGCCCGGACTTCACCGTGGGTGCCAAAGCCGAACTGACCGAACACGACAATCAGACCCTGAACCGGGAATGGCTGTTTACCAGCATTACCCATAAGGGCGAACAGCCCCAGGCACTGGAAGAAGAGGGCGGCAGCGGCCCCACGACTTACCACAACGACTTTCAGGCCATACCGGCCGACCGCACCTGGCGCCCGAACCTGCAAACAATCCGCCGCCCCCTCATGGACGGCCCGCAGATCGCCATCGTCACCGGCCCGGCAGGGGAAGAGATCCACTGCGACGAACACGGTCGAGTAAAAGTAAGATTCCCCTGGGATCGCTACTCAAAAAATGATGAGCACTCAAGCGCCTGGCTCCGAGTCAGTCAGGGCTGGGCAGGCGGCCAATACGGATTCATGGCGTTACCGAGAATCGGCCACGAAGTCATCGTGTCTTTTCTGGACGGGGACCCGGACCAGCCCATCATCACCGGCCGCACCTATCACGCCACCAACACGCCGCCTTATGCGTTGCCGGAGCACAAAACCAGAACCACCCTGAAAACCCAGACCCACAAGGGTGAAGGCAGTAACGAGCTCAGATTTGAAGACGAAGCTGACAAACAACAGATCTACCTCCACGCCCAGAAAGACCTGGACCTGCTGAGCGAAAACAACCGCACCGAAGTCATCAAAAATGACAGCCACCGAACGGTGGAGAACAACGACTTTAGCCACATCAAAGGCAACGACCACAGCACCGTGGACGGGGAAAAGCGGGAGTCCGTGGGTGGCGACTACAGCCTTACCGTCAACGGCAGCCACCACAGCAAACAGGGCAAAAACCAACTCATCGAAGCCGGCAGCGAAATCCACCACAAGGCTGGCATGAAGATCGTCATCGAGGCCGGAGCCGAAGTGACACTGAAGGCTGGTGGCAGTTTTGTGAAAGTGGACCCCAGCGGCGTAACCGTGTCCGGGCCGATGGTGAAGATGAATTCCGGGGGTGGGCCTGGGAGTGGGAGCAGCGTTGGAGCTCAGATTCCGGAGAAGCCCGATTTCCTCGAACCAACAGCAGGCGCCAAGGCTACGCCGGATTTGTTGGCCCAGGCCGGCACCCGACCCAACGCCCGGTCCGACAGCAGTACTGAGGTTATTGACCGGCCAGGCAGCAGTGCTGGCATTGCTGCTCAGTCCGGTAACAGCGCCAGGATTACTGATCAGTTCGTCAGCGGCGCCGGGGCCGCGCCGTTTCGAGCCCCATCGGCGCAATCCGGTGGTGCCTCGACAAAAGACCCTGCTTCCAACGAAACGGATCGCCTGGTGGATGTTCGTGGCAGGGGTTGCGATGAGGAAACAGTCAAAAGTGCCTCGGAATCCAGTCAGGAGGGTACGATATGAATCAGCCCCTGAATCTTAAGGGCGAACCGCTTGAAAAAACGGTTCGCCTCAGGGCAGAAAACGATAAGGGCGAGCCCGCGGGAATGGCGCTTGCCATCCCTGCGCGGGATGGTGGCTCTTTCATGGTGCCTGTTCTGGACGACTGGCAACCCACGGAGGAAAAGCCGGAAGGTGAGTTAGGCAATACACTGATGAGCGTGTGCCCAGTCGCTGAAATTCACCGCAAACGCCCCATTGAGTACAGTGGCGTGACGATCTTCGGTGGCCGTGCCGTATCCCTTATGCGCCCAGGGTATCTCTACGTGTTCCGGGGCCAGAGGCTTTGGAGGGAATTTGAGGTTAGTCCGGAGGGTACCCTCAGTGAGGTCGATCTGGTGACCGCCCGGCAGGAGAAAGCCGCCACTCGTTTACCGGTTGGAAAGCCGGTGACCGATTTCCTGGTGCCGGTGTTCCTGAACAACCGCTTTGAGCTTTCCGACTGCAGGATCGCCTACAGTGAGATCCAGTGGCCCTGGCCCTACATTGAAAAGCTTGAAGGTACACCAAAAACACTGGAAAAACGTGCCTTGTCCATAGCGCCGGCCTGGGCCGCAGCCACGGACGACAGCCTGACCTTCGACAGCGGCTTTCCCGCCTCAGCGATTACTTCGGTAGATACTCTGAGGCCCCGGGATCTGGGCATTGAACTGATGCTCAAGGACCCCTCCCGATTCACGCCTGAGTTCCGTAAGCCGGACGGCGGCGAGTTGATCTCCCGCGTCATCGAAAGGTGGGCGAGGATTCCTGAAGACGCCACGAAATCTGGTCAGGAGCTGCCGGACCTGACGCTGGAGGCTGAGGCATCGGAAGACGCGCTAATCGGCGCCAGAGAGCATGATGCGATCGTATGCGTGGCTATTCCCGACCCGCTGTTCCGCTTACGCCATGCTCTGGCCCAAATGCATCTGGCCCTGCACTACCTGGACGCCATCGACCTGTCCCTGAAAGACCGGCCGCTGATCCACTCCGCCACGCTGATACGTCAGGCACTTTTCGATCCACAGGTATCAGCAACCAGTGACCAGATTGAGACTCTTCGAGCAGCGGTGGACCGGGAAAAGCTTGATAAAACCCTGGACCATGCCGAACGCCAGAAGGTGCTCGAAGAAATTGCAGTTCACATGGAGACGTTAGAAACACTGGTCAACAGCGGCGAGTTCGACATGGTTTGTGACGATTACCTCAATCACAACGGCCTGGGGGTCTGTGAAGCCTTTGCACTCCAGGCAGACCTGCTGAACCTGACTCAGCAACTGCCCGGCGTGCTGAATGCCCATGGCCTGGAATCGCCAGGCATGCTGTCACGACTGCTCAAACAGGGCCTGCGGAAGAACCCTCTCATCGACGCCCTGGCGGATGGGGCAAACACAAACAACGAGCTTCCTCCCTTGCTGACGCAACTAAAAGCGCTAGCGGGTGATCAAAATACGCTGACGGAGGAGCGATTAAACGGGGCGGGCCTTTCATCCATTAGCGCGTTGGCCCAACAATTGACGCAGGAAGAAGGCGATTCCAATAAGGGCAGCGACAATGGCCCGCCACCAGTCCCCAGCAGTGCTGCCGGCACCGCTGCGGGAATGGTAAAAACAGCACTCGGGGGTTGGAGTGCGGCGGTTCTAAAGGCTGTTGAAGGCTTGCGCGGCAGCGACGAGCTGGCGGCCATCAAGCTGGATCGCGTGTTCGCGTCCGTCAAAGAGGCGGCCGATATAGCTGATCCTAACCTTGGAGGGGAATTGCGGGTAATGCATCGAGGGGAAGTTGACCTCACGCGTTACAGCATAGTGGGTGTCCACGGTGAAGGAATTGCTTTCGGCCTTACCGATGCAGACCGCCAGAGCGAAGCCCTGACACGACGTAATGACTACCTGTTTGCAGACAGGACAGATGCAACGGGTAAACGGGTGGCGTCCACCAGTCCGAGCCGGCTGGTTGATGAAAGCGGAGAAACCCTGGTTAAGGCCGCCGCTCATACCTGGGTGTTTGTGCTGCCCGTCGACCATCCGGAAGCCCGGAAATTCAGTGCGCTGAAAATTGACTGGGCGAGCAAAGCCAAGGCGTTTGCCGATGGGCCGGGAGTATCGCGGGTGTTGGTTGGGTTGGCGGCGTATAATCTTGTTTCAGAGCTCTGGTCCCTGAAGCATTTGAAACCTGAAGAATACGGGATTGCAGCAGTTAAAATTATCGGGGCGGGTTTAGACTTATCTGCTGCGTTGATGAAGCTCCACGTCGTCAGCTTTCCGGCAAACGACAGGGTAGTGTCGAAAGTAATACTGAGGCCGCTTTTTGGGGTAGGATCCGTGCCACTGATTGGCCCCCTTCTTCAGAAGCGGCTTTTACAGGTCGGGGCAGGCACAATTGTCCGGACCATGGGGCTGGCCAATTTCCTCGCCGGCGGGTTCATGGTGGGCATTAGTGTCTGGGACTATCGCAACAGTGTTAGCCGGGGCGATTTGGGCGCAGCCTTGGGGCACGGCCTGGCAGTGGCCGGAGGCAGCGTCTTTCTAGCGTCGCCGCTGCTGAGTGGGTTGCTGGCAGTACCTGGTTGGGGCTGGGCATTGTTTGGCTTGGGAGTTGTGCTGGGTGGCAGTGTGTTCGCAGCCGTTGGCACCGACAGTGAGATAGAGCGCGTGCTGAAACAGGGGCCTATGGGCTCTGGGCCTGCCCACGAGGGTCTTCCGGCTGACGATTCTATCTATTATGCGCAGTTGCTTAGCAAACTCTCCCCGGTAGCAGTATCCGCTGAGCGTTATGGTGATCTGAGCGGGACAGAACAGGCGATGTTTGCTGTCCATAATCCATCCCAGGACGACTATGTAGTGACAGTGCGATCACCGCTGATCAGTCGTTTCAAGCTTGGTCAGAAACCTCAAAACAAAGCCGAAGGGTCGAAGTCGGACCTAAGGCTTGGGATTCAAGAACTGGAATACACCCACAGCACAATGCAGACTTCCGTCGGACAGGTCGATGAATTCAATCTGACCCGAAACACGCCGTTGAAGCGAATTATAACTTGGGTTGCTGTACCGGAAGATCACGCAGCGTACTTTCTGGTAGAGCGCAGCCTGGCTGGCGGTGAAACCAAGATGTTTGGCTATAGTGAAAGGCGCACCATTAGCCTGAGGGTGGTCTTGCAAGCTCGCATCGAGAGTGAAGTTGGACTGTTTAGAGTTCCTATGCCGGTACTTGATGACTACGAGCCGTTTGAAGCCGGTCGTCATGGTGAGCTTCCCGATAAACGGCCCCGGATACTGAATCCCTTCGACAATGAGCCTGAGCCCTATTGGGTGGTCAAGGAGGTTGCTGTATGACTGAGAGTGAACAGTCGTACATTCAGGAGAAGAGCGGTTTCCAAGCAGACAGTATTCCGGTTCTTCCGGAGCCCCCTAAAAAGCGGGAACGGCTTGGTGAAGACCTCCAGCCTGTCGGTGACTACGCAGGAATTAACCCCTATTACCGGGTGTGTGAGGACGTCGAAACCGTCGAGCACCAAGATCAGGACGATCCGGATGCCTTTGCCTCTGAGGACTGGTGGTGGGACCACTGTCATATTCGCTTTCTTAACGGCAAGGCATTTATTGGCGTTTCGGCTTTGCTGCTACTTATTCCTTATCTCTGGGGTACTGCATTAGTTGGCGGTGGTGGCGTAGTCATTGTGTATTACTTAATTCTCATTACAGTTGATATAGCGCATATTCTTCAATTTCTAGTAATTCTTTTTGCGGTTCTTATCTGGATGCCCGCCTCCTTCTATATCCTCATTAAAACCATGCCCTTGGTCATGGGCGGCTTCGCCCTGCTATTGAGGCCATTCGACAAACTGCTCGGCAAACTCCTGGACCGCAGCCTGGAAGAAGGCGAAAGCTACTTCAGTCGGGAAACGGGTGAGGTGAGCTTCGCCCTGCCGGGTGGGAAGAAGCTGACGGCCCCCTTTGAGGAGTTCGATGCCTATGTGGAGCGAGTGATCCAACACGGCGGCATCTTCTATCGCCTGATGTTTGTTCATCGCTACACCGGCAAACAGTTCAGCCAGACGTCTCTGAGCCGTACCGAGCCAGCCAAGGAAGAAGTCATGGCTCTCTGGGACATGCTGCAGCGCTACATGGATGTGTCACAGCTGCTGCCGGATATGCCGAGGCTGGAACCTTTCCGCCATCTTGACCCGGTTTCGTCAGAACACGATCAGCGAACCGGGCGCAATCCCCGGTTCTGGCGTGACCTGGATCTGGAAGCCTGGAAGGAAGGCGAAGGCGCCGAGTGGCTGAAACGTCAGGCGGAGTATCCGTGGGGCAAGCGTATCTGCAAGCTGACGCCTCAGCTTGGTAGGATTTCCATGGATGCCTACAGGGCAAAGATGTCGTCCGCCGGTGGCCTTGGAGAGTTTAAAGAGTCGGCTGGGTGACCGTGAACGACCAGCGCTAGCAAAATCGGCGATCTGGATACTTTTGTGCCGTTTTCTCTAAAAATCTGGGCTGTAGCTCCCTCTTTGAGTATGTATCTGGAATTTTTCGTGGCTAAGGAGGCTCTTTGGTGACGGTAGCAGGCGTTGCCTGCGCAATTATCCTTGGCTGGTGCAGGATCGGTCGTGGGAGGCAGTCTTGTTGGTGGTGGCAAAGTTTTAGGAGAGGCGGTATACGAAAATGTCTACAGTAACTGAGGAGGTAGGCCCGGTCAGGATTGTCATCCAGTGGCAGGAGCCCGAAGGCTCCTCCCCGAATTTCACGCTCTCCGCAATTCATGAGCCGCCTCGACCATCCCCCTGAGCGCGGGAATTACCTCATCCCAGGAGCGGGTTTTCAGTCCGCAGTCCGGGTTGATCCAGAGCCGGTCAGCGGGAATCCGTTCCGCGGCCTTGTTCATCAGCGATACGATGTGTTTCGTGGCTGGTACGTTGGGTGAGTGAATGTCGTAAACGCCGGGGCCGATGTCGTTGGGGTAATGAAAGCCCTTGAAGGCGTCCAGCAGTTCCATGTTAGACCTTGAGGTTTCGATGGTGATGACATCCGCGTCCATACGAGCAATGGCTTCGATGATGTCGTTAAATTCTGAATAGCACATGTGGGTGTGGATCTGGGTTTCGTCCTTTGCGCCGTTGGCCGTGATCCGGAAGGCTTCGATGGCCCAGTCCAGGTAAGTCTGCCAGTCGCTTTGGCGCAGGGGCAGGCCTTCCCGAAGTGCGGCTTCGTCGATCTGGATGATGTTCACGCCTGCCTGTTCCAGATCCAGCACTTCTTCACGGATGGCCAGTGCCAGTTGCCGGCAGGTGTCTTTCCTGGGCTGGTCGTCGCGAACGAAGGACCAGTTCAGGATGGTGACCGGGCCGGTGAGCATGCCTTTGAGTGGCTTGTCGGTCAGGGACTGGGCGTAGCGTATCCATTCCACGGTCATCGCTTTTGGGCGAGAGATGTCGCCGAACAGGATGGGCGGCTTCACGCAGCGTGAACCGTAGGATTGTACCCAGCCGAAGCGGCTGAACACGTAGCCTTCCAGCTGCTCGCCGAAGTACTCCACCATGTCGTTGCGTTCCGCCTCGCCGTGAACCAGCACGTCCAGCCCCAGTTGTTCCTGTTCGCGGATGCAGTGGCGGATTTCGTCGCGAATTTTTGCTTCGTATTCCTCAGGTGCAAGTTCGCCTTTGCGAAATTTGAGCCGCGTCTGGCGGATGTCTTTGGTCTGGGGGAACGAGCCGATGGTTGTTGTGGGGTAGCGTGGCAGCTTGAGGTGGCTGGCCTGGATGGCTGAGCGCTTTTGGAAGTCGCTGTTGCGCTGGCCCAGCTCGGGCGTGATCGCTGCGACTGCGTTGCGGACTGTTGGGTTTGTCACCCGTGTTGAATTCCGGCGGCTCAGTATCGCGTCTCCATTGCTCTTCAGTCGGTCGGCAACGGAATCCCTCCCCGCGGTGAGGGCGGTCGCGAGTAGCGCCAGTTCTGTCAGTTTCTGTCGTGCGAAGGCCAGCCAGGAGCGTATTCCCGCGTCCATGGTGGTTTCGTTTTCCAGGTCCACGGGCACATGCAGAAGCGAGCAGGAGGGTGCAAGCCAGAGACGTTCCCCCAGTTTTTCGTAGACTGGTTCAAGCCAGTCCAGTGTTGCTTGCAGGTCGGTTTTCCAGATATTGCGGCCATCGATCACGCCCAGCGAGAGCACTTTGTGCCCCGGCAACCAGTCGGAGACGCGGGCCACTTCGTCGCGGGCATTGATGGCGTCCAGGTGCAAGCCGGCAACAGGGAGTTTGCAGGCCAGTTGCAGGTTTTCCCGGAGCTGCCCGAAATAGGTGGTCAGTAGCAGCTTTACCGGACTGGTCTTGAGGCTGTGATAGGCCAGATTCAGGGCGTGTCGCCACTCGCTACCCAGTTCGGTAACCAGTATGGGCTCGTCGATCTGCACCCATTCTGCGCCATTGTCTGCGAGCAGTTGCAGTAGCTCTCCGTAAACCGCAAGCAGGCCATCCAGCAGGCTGAGCCTGTCGGTGTCATCCTTCGATTTGCCAAGCCAGAGATAGGTGACGGGGCCAATGATGACCGGTTTGGCGTTCACACCTGCGGCTTTCGCCTCGGCCAGTTGCTCCAGCAGGCGTGTGGGGTCAAGTGCAAACCCTGTGTTGGCGTCAAATTCAGGGACTATGTAGTGATAGTTGGTGTCGAACCACTTGGTCATTTCGCCGGCGTGGACGCCGCAGCAATCGCTGTCAGCCGGGGAGCGGCCACGGGCAATGCGGAAGTAGCGGTCGAGTTCGTTCTCGTCCGCTGTTCCGGCGCGGCCTGGAAGATTGCCGAGGGTGGCGCTCATGTCCAGCACCTGGTCATAAAGTGAGAAGTCTCCCACTGGCGTCAGGGTCAGTTGTTGCTGGTCCTGCCAGTTGCCAGCGCGGAGCTTCGCGCCGGTTTCCCGCAGGGCTGCTGCGTCGAGTTCGCCTTTCCAGAAACCCTCGAGGGCAAATTTCAGTTCCCGGCGCTCGCCGATCCGGGGAAAGCCCAGATTGTGGGTGGTCACCATGATGAATCTCCTGTTTGTTGTCACTCGTCAGGAACCAAGGCTAGCGGCGATTAATCATGAAAAATAATGGTATTATCTCATCAATCCATGAAAACTATTCAAGAAAGGGTCGGCGATGATTGAACGTAACCATCTTGAAATTGTCCGTGAAGTGGATCGGTGTGGCTCCCTGACAGCGGCGGCCGATGGCCTGTGTCTCACTCAGTCGGCGCTCAGCCACGCGATGAAGAAGCTGGAGCAACAGCTTGGCACGGCGGTTTGGGTTCGCGAGGGTCGCAAACTGCGGCCAACCCAGTCCGGTCTTTACCTGCTGTCGCTGGCGAACCGGTTGTTACCGCAGTTTGAGCATGCCGAAGAGCTGGTGGGCCAGATTGCCCGGGGCCAGCGGGGCAGCCTGCGGATCGGCATGGAGTGCCACCCCTGTTACCAGTGGCTGCTCAAGGTGGTGGGGCCTTACCTGGAGCAGTGGCCGGGTTTGGACGTGGATGTGAAGCAGCGCTTCCAGTTTGGCGGTATTGGCGCACTGTTCGGTTACGATATCGACGTGCTGGTCACGCCGGACCCATTGCACAGAAAAGGCCTGGTGTTTGAGCCGGTCTTTGATTACGAACAGGTTCTCGTTGTGCCCAGCAGCCATCCGCTGGCCTCAAAGTCCTGGGTGGAGCCGGCGGACCTGGAAAGCGAGACGCTGATTACCTATCCCGTGGATGCCGAGCGGCTGGATATCTACACCCGGTTTTTGGTACCGGCCCACAGCAGTCCGGCCCGGCACAAAACCATCGAAACCACGGACATCATGTTGCAGATGGTAGCGGCAGGGCGCGGTGTGTCAGCGCTGCCCCGGTGGCTGGTGGAGGAGTACGCGCACCAGATGCCGATTACCCCGGTAAGGCTGGGGCAAACAGGAATCGACAAGCAGATTTTTTTGGGGCTTCGCGAGCGGGATGCGGGTGTGGAGTATCTGCAGTCGTTCATGTCGATGGCCCGGAAGACCACCTGGGGTCTGGCTTGAAACCGGTATCTATCACGACTTTGTCCGGGATGTTCGCCGGGGCCTCGTTCTTCGGTTAAAATGCGCGAAACCGTCCACCCAGGAGCCTGACCATGAGCGAAACACCTCCAGATCTGAAATACATCGAGACCCATCAATGGGCGCGCGCTGCGGATGACGGCACGGCGACGGTGGGCATTACGGATTTTGCGCAGGATCAATTGGGTGACGTGGTTTATGTCGGCCTTCCCGAGGTCGGCGCGACCGTCAACGGCGGCGAAGAGGCCGGTGTGGCCGAGTCGGTCAAGTCGGCGTCTGACGTGTTCAGCCCGGTGACGGGTGAAGTGATCGAGGTGAATGAGGCCCTTGAGGATGAGCCGGAGCTGGTCAATGAGGATCCTTACGGGGATGGCTGGTTGTTCAAGGTCAGGCTGAAAGATCTGGGTGAGCTTGATGGGCTGATGGATGCCACCGCTTATGCTGCGCAGGTAGCCGATGCAGAGTGATCTGAAGTTTCCGGTTTTATACCTCCGCAAAGGCGCCGAACGCAGGCTCAGGGCGGGTCATCTTTGGGTTTACAGTAACGAAGTGGACACCCAGCGCTCGCCACTCACCGATTTTGAAGCCGGGGTGCAGGCGGAGTTGCGCGCTGCCAATGACAAGCCCATGGGAACCGTATTCGTGAATCCCCATGCGTTGATCTGCGGTCGTCTGATCAGCCGGAATGCTGCCCACGGCATGACGCCTCAGCGTCTGACCGAACGTGTGGAAATTGCGCTGGCGTTGCGGGACCGGTTATTCGACAAGCCATTTTATCGCTGGGTGTTTGGTGACAGCGACGGGCTCTCGGGGCTGGTGATTGATCGGTTCGATGATGTGGTGGTGGTGCAGATTTCCACGGCCGGCATGGAGCGGATGAAGGATTCGATTGTTCGGGCGATTCAGCGTCTGGCGCACCCCCGGACGATTATTCTCAAGAACGACGGCAAGATGCGTAAGGTTGAAGGTCTGGATACCTACGTTGAGCAGGCCCATGGTCCTGAAATTGATCTGCTATCGGTTGAAGAGAACGGTGTGCGTTTCGAGGTGCCCATGGCAGGGGGGCAGAAAACCGGTTGGTTCTACGACCACCGTATGAACCGGCAGCGGCTGCAGGCCTATGCGCCGGGTAAGCGGGTGTTGGATGTGTTCAGCTATGTGGGTGGCTGGGGCATTCAGGCAGCCTGCGCGGGGGCAACCCAGGTAACCTGCGTGGACAGTTCCGCGAGTGCCATCGAGTCCGTTCACCACAATGCGAAGATCAATGGGCTCGATAATATTGAAACCATTGAGGGCGATGCCTTCGATGCCTTGAAAGCCCTGTGTGATGAGAAGGAAAAGTTCGACATTGTGGTGCTGGACCCGCCGGCACTGATTCCCCGGCGGCGTGACCAGAAAGCCGGTGAAGAGGCTTATGCCCGCCTGAACCAGTTGGGGCTGAGGTTGCTGGACAGGGATGGGTTGCTGGTGTCTGCGTCGTGTTCCATGCACCTGTCACAGGAAAAGCTGACGGACATTATCCGCAGCAGTGGCCGCAAGATTGACCGGTTTGTGCAGTTGCTGGAACAGGGCCATCAGGCGCCAGATCATCCGGTTGTTCCGGGGATTCCGGAGACGGATTACATCAAAAGCTGTTTTGTAAGGTCTTTGACAGGATTTCTTTGAGGCTTCGCGCCAATTAACCCCGAAGGCTCACAACAGGCCAGCCATTCTCCCGGGCAACGGCTTCCAGGGTCGGGTCCGGGTCAACGGCAACGGGATGATCAACCTGTCTCAGTAGCGGCAGATCGTTGTGGGAGTCGCTGTAAAACCAGGCGCCCTTAAGGGATTCGCCCGTGCTCTGCAGCCAGTCATTCAGGCGCTCCACTTTCCCGTGCTGAAAGCTCGGGGTGCCGGCAACGCCACCGGTAAAGCGGCCGTTGATCAGCTCTGGCTCGGTCGCGATCAGGTGCTCCACACCCAAAAGTTTGGCCACGGGTTCCGTCACAAACCGGTTGGTGGCAGTGATGATGATCAGCGTGTGGTGCTGGTCACGGTGGTAGTCCAGCAGTTCGGCAGCCTTGCGTTGCAGCATCGGGCGTATCTTTTCTTCGATGAACTGATCCCGCCACAGCAGTAGCTCGTTCATGTCATGGCGCGCAAGCGGCTGCAGGGCAAAGCTGAGGTACCGCATGATATTCAGTTCGCCGTTCAGGTACTCCTGATAGAAACGGTCGTTGGCGCGCTGGTATTCCTCGGCGTCCACGATGGATTCTTCCACCAGAAACTCGCCCCAGGCGTGATCGCTGTCCCCTGCCAGCAAGGTGTTATCAAGATCAAATAATGCGAGCGTCAAGTTCTGTTCCTCCGGTAGCCGGGGCCGTATGTTAAAGCGCGCCATTCTACCACGACATGCCGCGGTCGGCTGCGTTTGCCGTACCCTTGGGTTTCTGTAAGAATGAAAGCAACTTGGACAACTCCGGCCGATAAATTATGTATCGGCTAATCGACTTATAAGGACTGTGCCGTGATCGATTCAGACGGTTTCAGACCCAATGTCGGAATCATTCTGGCCAATCACAGAGGCGAAGTCCTCTGGGCAAGGCGAATAGGGCAGGACTCCTGGCAGTTCCCTCAAGGTGGAATCAAGCAGAATGAATCACCGGAAGAGGCACTTTACCGGGAGCTCGGAGAAGAAATCGGTCTTTCTGCCAGCGATGTGGAAATCGTCAGCTGCACACGGGGCTGGCTGAGATATCGCCTCCCACGCAGGATGGTGCGGCACAACTCGCACCCGGTTTGCGTGGGACAAAAACAGAAATGGTTCCTTCTGAGGATGTTATCGCCGGACGCGCAGCTTTGCGTGGACGGCACAGATTCTCCAGAATTCGACGGCTGGCAATGGGTCAGCTACTGGTATCCGCTGGGGCAGGTAGTCTCTTTCAAGCGGGAAGTATATCGGCGAGCGTTAAGAGAACTTGCACCGCGATTGTTCCACAACATGGACCAATGGCAGCGGCGTGAGCAACCAGGGCTTGCGAGCGACCACCAGAGGTGACGGATTGAAGCCACCATGCTGAGCATTCTGCGAAGTATCGTACAAGAAGTGAACAGCGCCCGCGATCTGCAGGAAGCGCTGGATGTCATCGTTTTGCGCGTTCAGAAAGCGATGGAGACGGAAGTGTGCTCGGTGTATCTGCTGGACCCGGCGACCAACCGTTATATTCTGATGGCAACGGAGGGCCTGTATCAGCAGGCCGTCGGTCAGGTCAGTCTGGGGTATTCCGAAGGTCTGATTGGCCTGGTTGGCTCCCGCGAGGAGCCCATCAATCTTGAAGATGCCCCCTCTCACCCGCGCTACCGCTACTTCCCGGAAACCGGCGAAGAACGCTTCCGTTCGTTTCTGGGTGTGCCTATTATTCACCATCGCCGGGTGCTGGGCGTTCTTGTTGTGCAACAGCGGGAAAGCTCCCGCTGCTTCAATGAGGGCGAAGAGGCGTTCCTGGTTACCATTTCTGCGCAACTCGCCGGTGTTATTGCCCACAGTGAGGCTACCGGTGCCATCAGCGGCCTTTCGCTGACAGGTGAAGAAACCAAAGACGTCAGCTTCAGTGGTGTTCCCGGCTCGCCCGGTGTTGCGATCGGTCAGGGGGTGGTGGTTTATCCTTCGGCCGACCTCGACGTAGTGCCCGAAAAGCCTACCGATGATATCGAGGGCGAACAGACCCTGTTCAGGGGTGCAGTGACAGCTGTGCGAGAGGACATAGAGCGGGTTGCAGAGCGACTTGCCTCCCAGCTGCGGCCGGAGGAACAGGCCCTGTTTGATGTCTACCTGCGGATGCTGGGAGACGACGCCATGCCGGGCGAGGTTGCCAACCGCATCGGCGAGGGGTTCTGGGCCCAGGGCGCGCTCAAGCAGGTGGTACAGCAGTATATCCGTCACTTTGAAATGATGGAGGACCATTATCTTCAGGAACGGGCGGTGGATATCCGGGATCTGGGTCGCCGTCTGTTGTCGCACCTGCAGGAGGGCGAGCAGAAAGATCTGGTTTATCCACAACGCACGGTACTGGTCAGCGAAGAACTCACCCCCGCCATGTTGGGCGAAGTACCCAAAGGTCAGCTCGTTGGCCTGGTGTCTGTGAAAGGTTCCAGTAACTCCCATGTCGCAATCCTTGCCAGGGCCATGGGCGTGCCAACGGTGATGGGGCTGGTGGATATTCCCGTTAACCAGCTTGATGGCCGTGAGTTGATCGTCGATGGTTTTGAAGGCCAGATCTTCGCCTCACCCTCTGTGGATCTGAAGGCCTATTATCAAGAGATCTATGACGAGGAAAATGAGCTGATCCGTGGCCTCGAAGCGCTGCGTGATCTGCCCTGTGAAACCACCGACAACCACCGGGTGTCTTTGCTGGTCAATACCGGCCTGATGACAGACGTAGTGCGCTCCCTCAGCCATGGTGCTGAAGGTATCGGACTGTATCGCACGGAAGTGCCTTTCATGATCAAAGACCGGTTTCCGTCGGAGCAGGAGCAGCGGGAGTATTACCGCGAACAGCTCGAAGCCTTTGCTCCCAACCCGGTCACCATGCGGACCCTGGACATCGGCGGCGACAAAGCGCTGAGCTATTTCCCGATCAAGGAAGAGAACCCCTTCCTGGGCTGGCGCGGAATCCGGGTAACGCTGGACCATCCGGAAATCTTTCTGGTTCAGGTCCGGGCCATGCTTAAGGCGAGTGAGGGGCTGAACAATCTGCAGATCATGCTGCCGATGATCAGCAATATTTCCGAGGTCGAGGAATCGTTGCATCTGGTGTATCGCGTGTATCACGAGGTGCGCGAGGAAGGTTTCGATATCCACATGCCCAAAGTCGGGGTGATGATCGAGATTCCTGCGGCGGTATACCAGATACGTGAGCTGGCAGACCGGG
>Ga0307951_1001049_pt1 | contig 16533 bp, 23 predicted proteins | sample OrgLakmetagen374_FD_201842 | JGI IMG/M metagenome (GOLD analysis project Ga0307951, IMG submission 201842) | Saline water microbial communities from Organic Lake, Antarctica - #374 | ecosystem: Environmental > Aquatic > Non-marine Saline and Alkaline > Saline | place: Antarctica: Organic Lake... | reverse complement strand
GTGTTTTTGCTGCTGGGCACGTTTTACGACACCCCACGTGCTTCAAACTCAAATGATAAGACACACCACTTTCTGATATCACATAAGTCGAATAATTAAACAACCAACAGCGCATCACCCTGCAACGTATCTGATCTATATTAATCGCTGCCTTTCTTAATAACGCGGTCGAGGAAATCTACAGCACGCGTTTCGTTGTTTTTGTGCTTGCTTGCTTGTCATTTGTTTTGGTGATATTTGTTTGCCGCCTGCAAATTTGTTTACTTCTTAATCCTTCTTAATTGCCCTCTTACATAGAGGTAATTGCAGCTTCCGACATACACAGGTAATTCGCGGCAAACAGAAATACAGACACACATAAACACACACAACCGTAAGCACACGCAACAACAAATGCGCACACACATGCACGCACACATTTACTCACACACTCACTCACACACACACACACACACACACACACACACACACACACACACACACACACACACACACACACACACACACACACAAACACACACGCATGCACGCAGTGAGAGCCGTCAGTCTAGCGCGCAACTGGACAGTAGCATGACGTGCTCAGACCACCACACGTCATATGCAGGTGAGCCTTGCCCCACACATATTTGTGCATGTTGTGCATGTGTACGCATACTCAAGCACTAACACACATTGACGCATCACATGCAGGTGAGTCTTGCTCATCATGTTTACACATGAATAAGCATACCCAAGCGATTATACACATAGACTCATGCTTAATTGCATGCGCACAAATGCACATTCCCGCGTGTATACACGCATGCACACACGTCCTGTTACTGGACGGTACATGTGTTTACACACATGTGTAAACACACACACACACAAACACACACTCACACAAATGCACACACATGCACGCACACACACATGCACACATGCACACACACATACACACACGCATGCACACACACACACACATGCGCACACACACACACACACACGTACACACACGTAAAGAAACGTTCCTAAACACACGTGCCCTCTTCTTACAGAAAAACACGCAATGGTGACCGTCCTGTTTGCGGACATTGTCAGCTTCACGAGCCTTTCCGAGCAGCTACGTCCGTCCCAGGTATATTCCTTTTTAAATTATAATATTTTGTAAATAAGAAACGACCATATCCCTTCCAAATAGCACCAGCGGTTGTGGCACTTATTTACGTACTGCTCCTAGGAGTACAGCTAACTTTATGTGTAGCACATGATACTCAATGTCTAGCACATGCTAAGATGTCAAACACATGTTTAGGGTTGGCCAGAACCATATATATACGGTGTACATACGGTATTTTTGGCTTGGAAACCATCAAATATACGGTGTATAAATACGTATACCTAAATACGGTTCTGGCCAGCCCTACACATGTTACTCGCGCATTGAACACATGTTACTTGCGCATTGAACATGTTACTCGCGCATTGAACACATGTTTCTCGCGCATTGAACACATGTTGCTCTCGCATTAAACACATGTTACTCGCGCATTGAACACATGTTACTCGCGCATGAACACATGTTACTCGCACATTGAACACATGTTACTCGCGCATTAAACACATGTTACTCGCGCATTGAACGTGCGCTAGCACCATGGGCATACACAGCACCTAGCTCTTTGGTGGAGGAGGAGTCCCCCTCCGATAATTTGTGTGACATTAAGTTGCAACAACCAACCCAGCGCATGTGAGTAACATGTTAGCAATTTACTATTGGCATTTTACTGGTCAGTAGATGTTAGCAACTGGTCAGTAGATGTTAGCAGTTTACTATTGGCATTCTACTGGTCAGTAGATTCTAGCGTTCTGGGGGTGACAGCGTGGCTTTGCTGTGGGTACGCTGTCCCCCTCTGATCACATTTTGAGTGGGCTAGAAATAAAAGTAAATGACAGCCGACAATGGTACAAGGCATATGACAAGCTTCTATAATGAAACTTGCCCTTTGATCACATTTTGAGTTGCTGGAAGGTGTCCGTCTCGCTGCCTCTGAAACGTGCTTCGCAACACCTCATGCGTTTTCGTAACGACAGACAGTGTACCCACAGCAAAGCCACGCTGTCACCCCCAGAACGCTAGAATCTACTGACCAGTAGAATGCCAACAGTACATTGCTAGCTGAATCGCATGCGCTGGGTTGGTTGTTGCAACTTAATGTCACACAAATTAACACGCATCTGCATTCCTTCACAAATGACCAAATGTCATCGTACTCAAATGCAAAGTGGCTCTCTCACTGGATTATTCATAGATGCGCACGGTGCGGCTCGACCGTGTGCAAGTGATATGGAAACTGACGCACTGTGTAGCTTGAGTGTGTGTGAATTAATCTTGAGACTGAAGCACCGTGTAGCTTTATTATGTGCAAGTGGTTGGAAACTGACGCACCGTGCAGCTTGTGTGTGTGTGCGTGTGTGTGTGAGACTGGAGCACCGTGTAGCTTTATCATGTGCAAGTGGTTGGAAAACTGACGCACCGTGTAGCTTGTGTGTGTGTGTGTGTGACTGGAGCACTGTGTGACTGGAGCACCGTGTGAGTGAATATGAGACTGGAGCATCATGAGACTGGAGCACCGTGTGAGTGAATGTGAGACTGGAGCATTGTGTGAGTGAATATGAGACTGGAGCACCGTGTGAGTGAATGTGAGACTGGAGCACCGTGTGAGTGCGTATGAGACTGGAGCAAGGTGTGAGTGCGTATGAGACTGGAGCACCGTGTGAGTGAATATGAGACTGGAGCACCGTGTGAGTGAGTATGAGACTGGAGCACTGTGTAGTTTGACTGTGTTCAAGTGGTTTGGGTTATAGGGTTTAGGAACTGGAAACTGACGTACTGTGCAGCTTGACTGTGTGTGAGCGGTCTGGAAAGGACACACACGCACACACACACGCACACACTCTGGATGCACTGTATAGCTTCAACGTGTGTGAGTGAAGTTAAATAATCAAACCTTTTCCTGTTGTGTACCTATAACAGGGATTTCTTAGGACATTGATGCATGCACATATTGGCTAGTGCTGGTGTGTGAGTGTGAGTGCGTGTGTGTGTGTGTGTTTGTGTGTGTGTGTGTATGTGTGTGTGTGTGTGTGTTTGTGTGCGTGTGTGAAGTTTAGCAAGATTGTGCCAGAGTCATGTTGAGCAAACTAGTGCCAGTGTGTGTGCAAACTTAAGCAATTAGAGCGTGGCCTTCCTCGTGGTGTGCAATGAGAGCCTCATGGTGTGGTGTGGTGTAGAGTGAGATCCTCGTGGTCTGTTGTAGTGTGCAATGAGAGCCGCGTGGTGTGGTGTGGTGTGGTGTGCAATGAGATCCTCGTGCTGTGGTGTGGTGTGCATTGAGAGCCTGGTCTTCCTCTTTGTTTGTCTTTCCCCCCTAGTCTGCAGGTTAGGTGGCAGTGCTGAATGGTCTTGCATTTACACCTATTCCCTGCTGCAGCTTGTGCACACCCACATGCACACACACACACGTGCGCGCGCACGCACACACGCACACACACACACACACACACACACACACACAATCACACACACACACACACACACACACACACACACACACACACACACACACCTCACCCTGTGGCCCCAGGTCATGATGCTGCTAGGAGACCTGTACAACAAGTTTGACGAGCTGGCTGCCAGGATGCAGATCTACACGGTCGACACTATAGGAGATAGTGAGTTTATTTGATGCCAGAGTTGTAATATCTCGAGTGACTGCATGAGAAAGGAGTGGTGACAAATCAATTATCAAGGGAGTCGCGATGCACTCAGACGCAGGAAATGAAGTGTGATTAATCAGTGAATGTATTGACAAGAAATGGCGGCGTGACTGAGTTTGTCGCCACTTTTGTGTTTGTGTGACGTGGTGTGCAATTCAAACCTTCAAAATGTGTGCTATGCAACCACTGTATAGTTCACAGATCAAAATGTGTACTGTGCAACCACTGAATAGTTAACAGATCGCAAGCAGGCTTGTCAAAGCGTGTACTGTCCAACCACTGTATGGTTCACGGATCGCAAGCAGGCTTGTGTGCTTTGCTTTTCATCCAAATGTGCACTGTGCAAGCACTGTAGTTTACAGATAGCAAGCAGGCTATTTCGTTTTTAGTGATCTCCATGTGCACAATGCAATCACTTCCACTGCTGCGCTTACGTGTTGTTCCACTGCTGCGCTTACGTGTTGTTCCACTGCTGCGCTTACGTATTGTTCCACTGCTGCGCTTACGTGTTGTTCCACTGCTGCGCTTACGTGTTGTTCCACTGCTGCGCTTACGTGTTGTTCCACTGCTGCGCTTCAGTGTTATTCCACTGCTGCGCTAACGTGTTGTTCCACTGCTGCGCTTACATGTTGTTCCACTGCCACGCTTACGTGTTGTTCCACTTTCCAGCCGTACCTACAATGTTATTATCATGCATTGATTGTGCGTATTGGTGTGCAAGTTTGAGTATGTGCGTGCCGCCTTTAACTGTAGAAAGTGTGATCTGCATACGTGTACCCAACCTGCTCCTTTTTTATATGAAAAATAAATCATGTATTATATGAAAAAGAAAACTACGCAGGCAGTAAAAATCACTCTCCACAATAATTAAGTGAAAGGAGCCACTGTTCTATATCTGTGCTTTGTCATTGCTACACCATTTCATGTGCAACCCCGATGGACCAGCCCCTGCCCGACCAACCTGCTCCTGTTCATGCTTTTGATTGCTAGGCTACTTCTGCGCTACCAATCTGGTTCAACCCCTGCTTGACCAACCTGCTCCTGTTCATGCTTTTGATTGCTAGGCTACTTCTGCGCTACCAATCTGGTTCAACCCCTGCCCAACCACGCGGAGGTCATGGTCACGTTTGCTGAGCACATCATCCGCGAGGCGGCCAATACCATCACGCCTTTAGGTACGTTGATGTGTGAGTGAGTGAGTGAGTGAGTGTGTGTGTGTGTGCGTGCGTGAGTTCGGTGCATGAGTTTACTTGCATGCAAGCTTGTGTGTGTTTTTGCCTGTGTGCAATTGTGTGTATGCATGTGTGAGCAAGCTTGGGCGTTTATGAAACTATGTGCGAGTGCACGTTTGGTCAGCCCTATCACACCTGCAATGGTGAAGCATGTGTATGAATGTTAATACTTATGAGTGGCAAGTTCACGCCATTAGATGGGTATGGGTGTGTGTGTGTTAGACGTGCAGGATTTAATTTTGTGCAGTGTCGTACTTGTTTGACTCAAACTGGAAACAGATAATGTGTGCATGCTGTACCATTGCTGTAATAAATTCAGGAAAAGAAAGCAACGCATTTGGTACCGAGTATAGTAAAACACCTTTCCCGTAGCAGACAAAAACGGTACCTGCACGGAATGATGTTGGATAACCTGTAGTTGGCCAGATCTGTGCTTATAGGATCACTTGTGGCTGGCCAGATCTGTGCTGATAGGATCACTCGTGGCTGGCCAGGTCTGTGCTTATAGGATCACTCGTGGCTGGACAGATCTGTGCTGATAGGATCACTTGTGGCTGGACAGGACCTTGCTTGTAGGATCACTTGTGGCTGGTCAGATCTGTGCTGATAGGATCACTCGTGGCTGGCCAGATCTATGCTTATAGGATCACTTGTGGCTGGCCAGATCTGTACTGATAGGATCACTCGTGGCTGGCCAGATCTGTGCTGATAGGATCACTCGTGGCTGGCCATGCTCTTGTCCATCTGACTTTGCTGCACACAAACTGTGAATGCAGGGACAACTCTGGGAATTCGTGTGGGCATTCACACAGGGCCACTCATGTCTGGCGTCCTTGGTATGCACAGGATGAAGTTCACACTGGTGTGTGTGTGTGTGTGTGTTTGGGTTGCCTATGATGAAGCTCATACTGGTGTGTGTGTCCTTGGAATGCATAGGATGAAGCTCTTGCTGGTGCGTATGTGTGTGTGTGTCCTTGGGATGCATATGATGAAGCTCATACTGGTGTGCGTGTGTGTGTATGTGTGTCCTTGGGATATAGCGGATGGAGATTGCCGGAGAAGGGTTTAGGCCTTTTCCTCGGATCTAGTAATTGTGCATCCCATTGAATCTCATGACCTCCGCTGGATTTTGGCAACTCCTGCTGATGCAGAAGCACTGCCTTGCCTTGCATACGACCTCCACGGACACTAATGATAGCACAGCCCTGTCCGTACTGCAGGCATGCTGTCTCACCTCAGCCCGCATCCACACAAACCTCACTGGCCTCCACGGTCTGTGTTGCTGCGTATTTGTTGTAGCGCACAAACAATTTGGCCTCACGGATGACTTATGGTGACCATTTTGAGGTCATGATGAGTCAAAATTGTGTTGCTGTGAAGTAACGTCTCACCCAATATGTGATGACCAATTTGTGTTCATGATGAATCAAATGTGTTTTGCTATGAATTAACCTCTCACCCAATGTGTGATGACCATTTTGTGTTCACGAAGAATCAAAGGTGTGTTGCTATGAAGTAACGTCTCACCCAAATGTGATGACCATTTTGTGTTCACGATGAATCAAAGGTGTGTTGCTGTGAAGTTACGTCTCACCCAATGTGTGATGACCATTTTGTGTTCACGATGACTCAAAGGTATTGCTATGAAGTAACGTCTCACCCAATATTTGATGACCAGTTTGTGTTTACAATGAATCAAAGGTGTGTTGCAATGAAGTAACGTCTCACCCAATGTGTGATGACCAGTTTGTGTTCACGATGAGACAAAGGTGTGTTGCTATGAAGTAACGTCTCACCCAATGGCTAAACACTGCTTTCTCCGTTCTACCTGAAAAGACACAATGATGATGTTCTCCAAAATGGACTTCATTATGTATATGGTGAACGCCGACCACATCAGTGGGGCCACGTTCATGCAGCTAGATACCATCCAAGCCTGTTGAAGCCGTGGCTTATGCCTTATCTGACATGAGCTCCATTGCTTTTCTGCCCAGGTGGGAGACACGGTGAACGTAGCCTCCAGAATGGAGTCCATGGGCATGACGAATGCCGTTCAGATCAGTGGAGCCACATACGCGCAGCTTCAGCAGCAGTCAGCACCTCTACTTAATGACCAGGACGAAGAAGATGGCCATGCAAAGCTTCCTGGCTCCCGCAGGTGGGTGGTGCATAAATGGTATATATTGCTGCCTCCTACAGGTGGGTGGTGCATAAATGGTATATATTGCTGCCTCCTACAGGTGGGTGCTGTATATATTGTATATATAGCTGGCTCCCGCAGGTGGGTGGTGTGTATAGTGTATATATTGCTGCCTCCCGCAGGTGGGTATAAATATTGTATATATTATGTTCAGAAAGCCCAAGCAAACTGGATTGCTGGCAACAATGCTCAATTGGTAAGTTTAACTACAATGTCAGTTATATTTCGCTTGCATCGTGAGATGCATAGGGCTCTGTCGTTATTACCAAAGTGAACACAACAACTCAGAGAAACCGGAGAAACGCGAGAAAACTAAAGACTAAAATATAGAAAAGAGGTGAGGGAGGGAGGGGGGAAGTATGCTAATGAGAGAGCTGTGTTCTCCAAGGAATAAAAAGAATGGAGAAGGGAAGCAGAAACCGGAGAAAACCAGAAAGTGAGGACATCTCACTTTATGCTACACTACAAGAACCTGAGTTCAGGTGTTTCACACTGAACTCATAAGTGTTGTTATCTTCATGTATATGACAGCATTTATTATCTAGCCGTCCTAATAATCGTCTTTGGGGTGGAGGTACGTTTGACTCAAGGAAGTATACTGAAGTACGGGGTGCGGGATGAGTACGGTATGATCGGCTTATCGCAAAGATCTATATGTTTGAATGCTGTTTTAATCATTATGTCAAGTATTGTCATATCTAGCTGATCTTGCGTTCAATCTTTGATCTGCAAAAAAGTCCCTCCCTGTCGTTTATGTGGCTCCTGTTGTGTTTGCTGGCTTGTAGCTGCCGGTCCTGCTGCTGTCGGCTGTTCAGATGTGCAAACACACCTATCTTAGATTGTCTTTGAATGCGACAGGAGGTGCAAGATCTGCGAGTTCTCGCATAAAAATTGTTATTTTTATGACGCAACAATTTCACATTGGTGCAACGAGGTTTCACGGTGTGAGCCTCTGTAGCTGCTTCTGCTGATGTTAGTGTCAAGAGGGATTATTTTTCTTACAAGCGAACATAATATATTAAGTGTGATCGTAAAAAGCGTGTCCCAACATCTGCATGTCTATTACGTCAGGCGGTTGGTAAATAAAAAGGGCCAAGTTTGTAATATGTACTTACACACACATGTGTACATGCAACTGTATAAGCCAGATGCACATACACTTGTATACGCACACACACACGCACACACACACAAGCACAAAAAGCATACACACATGGTCCATACATGCACGCACAACCCTTCAGGGTTGAATGGACCGAGGTTGGACAAAGTGGGGAGGGGTCTCAGAGGTGGAGCACGGACAATTTGACAGAGAGTGGAGCGCCTAGCGCCATTGTTTGTGGTGCTGGTGGGAACGCGCAAGATGGGAGTGGGGCGGAACAGGACGTCATCGCTGTCCGTAGTGGGAACACAAACGTATGCAGCAGCTTTGGCAGCAGCAGCAGCAGCAGGAGAGCGGCAGCACTCTTGGACCAGGCTGCTCAAAGGTGAGGTTTGGATGAGCAAGTCGCTTGAAACAAGGGTTTTTTTCTGAGTTCAATCTGTCTTTCAGTTTGTTCGAAGGTCAGGCTCCCTGGGTTCGGTCTGTCTTCCAGTTTGCTCAAAGGTTAGGTTCCCTGGGTTTTATCTGTCTTGCAGTTTGTGCAAAGGTCAGGTTTGAGTGAGCGGGGCACATGAATCTAGGGTTCCCTGAGTTCAATCTTTCTTTCAGGCTGCTCAAACGTCAGGTTTGAGTGAGCGAGGCGCGTGAAACAAGGGTTCCCTAAATTCAATATGTTTGTGATGCGGAGGTTGGTTCGGCTGTCTGCCTTTCAATTAAATTGCTTTACCTGCCAAAATATTACAAGGGTTACAAGGTTTACAAGGATGGCCTACAGCCCGAGTCTCTGGCTGATGGCAATTGGCTGGTGAAATAAAATCAACCAGTGTCGAAAATTGAAACTATATCTGACACATGTGCAATGTTTTGTAGATGGATGCAGACTATGAGGGTGAGTGCTGGACTGCGGGACCAAGCCGCTGTGTAGGAACAAGTGTGTATGACGAGGAATCGATCATGATCTATGGAGAGCCTGTGTGTGTTGCTGCAAAGACGGGGGTGCAGATCGTGTTGGTGCTTTGGCAGGTTTACGCTTTGCACGATGTGGGTAGTGTTTGCTTAAAGATATAATGCTTCTTCTGCTTGGCCTAGAATTGCATTCCTACTTTCCTGGATCTGGAGTGTTTCTTTTTTGCGCAAAGCTGGCAGTGTTTGGTTAAAGTCACCCTAGGCTTCATAATTGCGCTACCTCGGCAGTGTTTCTGTTTAGCGCGCACAGGGTTGGCCAAACACAAATTTGGAGCTAAAGCGGTAGTTTTTCAGCAATGCTGGTGCTTTCTTTAAGTTGGATCGTGCCTTTTTTCGCACTGCGCTGGCAAAGTTTGCCTGAAGTCGAAGCGGCTCTGTTTGTAGGAACAAAACAGAACTGCTTGTAGGACAGGCCCTAAGCTGTGTATTTTGGACAACGGATGCATTGCTTGGCGGTGACGCACAACACACACACTCACACTCACATGCACACGCACGAGCGCACACGCACACAAAAACACAATTGCACATACACACAATTGCGCACAAACACAAGCACACATTCACACACAATCATACACATTCACACACAATCACGCACAAACACAAGTCCACATACACACACAATCGTGCACAAACACAAGTACACACACGCACAATTGCGCACAAACACAAGTACACACACAAACACACAATCGCGCACAAACACAAGTACACATGCACACAAGCACGCACAAACACAAGTACATGCACACACAACATCACACAGGAAGACACAGTCATGTTTAGACGGCTTGAACAGAAGGGGCAGCGGGAAGGGGTCGCCCTTCAGCAGCCTCACCGCCACAGCGGCAGTGGCAGCCTCGCTAGACCAATCCCAGTCTCCTCGCACACAAAGTAAGCCGCATCCTATTCATCAGTTAATTCACACCTCGTTTTGAGTAAGCCACTTTCTTTTTGTCAGTTCATTTCCACCCCTTGCACCGAGTGAACCATTTCTCTTCGTCAGTTTATGTTCACCCCTCGTACGGAGTAAGCTACTTCCTGTTTACCAGTTTATGTTCACCCCTCGAACCGAGCAAGCCACTTGCTCTTCATCAGTTGATGTTTGCCCCTCAAACCGAGCAAGCCACTTTCTCTTTGTCAGTTTATGTTCACCCCTCAAACCGAGTAAACCACTTCCTCATTATCTGTATACGCACCCCTTGTACCCCAGAGTAGCTTCTTCCTCTCCATCACTATATTAAATGAAGTAAGCCATTTCCTGTCGATAAGACTATTCTCTGTAGCTGATGAGGCTCGTGATTCAACCTTTGTCCCTGTAATGAAAATGAGTGTTTTCCTGTTGGTTTATGTGTATCTTATGTACACATTGCATATATATATATATATACACCTACGCTACGTACTTGCACTTTATTACATTAAACAATTACACCCTACATTGCATAAGTATGCCTTATTGCTGGCATATGTATACACTTTGCACTTTATAACATTGCGCACTCACACTCTACGCTACATATGCGTGCCTTACTACTGGCATAAGTACACACCTTATTCCTTGCCATTGCCTGTGACATGTTCTGCATACTCAGCATACATTGCTCTGCATACTCAGCATACATTGCTCTGCTATACTCAGCATACATCGCTCTGCACACAGCATACATTGCTCTGCATACTCAGCATACATTGCTCTGCATACTCAGCATACATTGCTCTGCATACTCAGCATACATTCCTCTTGGTCCCACCCTCCTGCAAACACACACATGCGTTGACACCACACACACACACACACACACAGACACGTAGACAAACACATAAGCACACACACAAAGGCACTCACGTGTGTACTCACGCATCAACGCAGGACACCACCGTAAACACCCACACAGACACGTAGACACACACACAGACACGTAGACACACACACAGACACGTAAACACACACAGACACGTAGACAAACACATAAGCACACACACAAAGGCACCCATGTCTGTACACACGCATCAACGCAGGACACCACTGTAAACACACACACACAGAAACACGCAGACACACACACAGACACGTAGACACACACACAGACACGTAGGCACACACACAAAGGCACTCACGTGTGTACTCACGCATCAACGCAGGACACCACCGTAAACACACACACAGAAACGTAGACACACACACGTACACACACAGACATGTAGGCACGCACACACAGGCACTCACGTGTGTACTCACGCATTAACGCAGGACACCACCGTAGACACACACACACACACACACACACACACACACACACAAACACACATACACACATACACACACACACACGCGTAGACACACACACACAGACATATAGACACACACACAGACACGTAGACACACACACAGACACGTAGGCGCACACACAAAGGCACTCACGTGTGTACGCACGAATTGTCGCAGGACACCACCACGGCACTGTGGGCAATAGGCAGTCTGACCAAGGAAGCCGCCTCAGCCACTGTGGTGGCGTGGGTGGATTTGATGACAGCGTCAGCCATAGTGCGCAGGCAGCAGGCAGAAACGGCAGGAGAGGCTCTGCCCCCGATGGTAGCCTCTGCCGCGGCAGAGAAAGTGACGACAAAAGTGAGGATGGTAGTGCGAACGACAGCAGGAGCACAGTCTGCGTCGAGGTGGGTGTTGCGGTGCTGGAGTTTGTGTGCATTTGCTTATATGGCGGCGGAGGCAGTGACAGCAACAAGACAAGGGCAAAACGAGGAGGGCATCGTGCATGACAGCAGGCATAGCAGGGGCATAGAGCAGTGGCATAGAGCAGTGGCATAGAGCAGTGGCATAGAGCAGTGCTGCCTATGACATAAACGTGGGTGTGGCGGTGCTGGGTATTGCGTCCTAACAACACTGAGTGTGTGCCACCTCTTATAGTCACACATCACTGTGGTACTGCGTCCTAACAACACTGTGTGGGTGCCACCTCTTGTAGTCACGCACCACTGTATGTGCTTCCAAAGGTTACGCAGATTATGATGTGCCTCACCCAAATGCAATGAACTGCCTCACCCAAATGCTATGACGTGCCTCACCCAAATGCTATGACATGCCTCACCCAAATGCTATGAACTGCCTCACCCAAATGCAATGACGTGCCTCACCCAAATGCAATGAACTGCCCCACCCAAATGCTATGACGTGCCTCACCCAAATGCAATGAACTGCCTCACCCAAATGCAATGAACTGCCTCACCCAAATGCAATGACGTGCCTCATCCAAATGCAATGACGTGCCTCACCCAAATGCTATGACGTGCCTCACCCAAATGCTATGACGTGCTTCACCTACGGTATTGTGCTAAAAAACTCTTAACAATTTCCAGAACAATACATACCATTCTCAAGCAACACATCTCGTAAACCATACCATACCAATTCAACACATCTTGCATACCATTCTTAAGCAACACATCTCGTAAACCATACCATACCCAAGCAACACATCTCGTATACCATACCATTTTCAAGCAACACATCTTGTAAACCATACCATACCAATGCAACACATCTCGCATATCAATCTCAAGCAACACATCTCGTGTACCATACCATACCCAAGCAACACGCCCCTTCTTAGTGTACCGCGGCTAGTGCTTGCGGGAATAGAGAAGTATGTTGAAAAGTCTAAGCCTGCAGAGAAAACCACGGCACCCAAGAAGCCCACTCACTGAGCACTGCAAAGGTCTGCCACGAACAGAACAGGGATTGCTGGTGGGTATCTCATGGTCTTTTGTGTATTCCTATTTCAGGCATTGCATGTGCAGAACGTGCTCTGCCTCTGTGTCCTAACAAGCCTGATCCTGACCATGCTTCTGTGCCCTAACATTTCTCTGCCTCTGTGTCCTAACATTTCTCTGTCTCTGTGTTCTAACATCACTCTGCCTCTGTGTTCTAACATCACTCTGCCTCTGTGTCCTAACATATATCTGCCTCTGTGTCCTAACATCCCTCTGCCTCTGTGTCCTAACATTTCTCTGTCTCTGTGTTCTAACATCACTCTGCCTCTGTGTTCTAACATCACTCTGCCTCTGTGTCCTAACATTTATCTGCCTCTGTGTCCTAACAATACTCTGCCCCCGTGTCCTAACAATACTCTGCCCCCGTGTCCTAAAAATACTATGCCCCCGTGTCCTAACATTCCTCTGCCTCTGTGTCCTTACATTTCTCTGCCTCTGTGTCCTAACAACCCTGATCCTGACCATGCCTCTGTGCCCTAACATTACTCTGCCTCTGTGCCCTAACATCACTCTGCCTCTGTGTCCTAGCATCCCTCTGCCTCTGTCTTAACATTACTCTGCCTCTGTGTCCTAGCATCCCTCTGCCTCTGTGTCCTGACATCCCTCTGCCTCTGTGTCCTAACAAGCCTGATCCTGACCATGCCACCTCTCGTTTGTGCAATGTTGAGGAGCTACCTTGCTGAATACCTGATGCTTCCTTTCGTTTAAACACAGGGGCCTCCACCTCTTTTGGTGGGGCTCTTGCTGGTATCATCATTTAAACACGGGGGCCTCCACCTCTTTTGGTGGGGCTCTTGCTGGTATTAAACTGGTTGCGATTGTCTGTTTAGGAATGCTGATTCAGAACAAACTGCTACGTTTCCTAACTGAGCTGAGCACGCTTCTGTAAGAATTCCTTTGGAGCCTTTTTTTGGATTGGCCAGAACCGTATATAAACGCCGCGTATGCACGATAATTGGTAATTTCCCTGTTAAGGAATCCGTATTACACCGTATAAATATGGCCAGCTCTTCCTAGTGTGTTGCACGCTTGGCCGAGTTGAGCGTAGCTTGTCACTCCAACAATGAGCTGAGTGTCGCTGTTTTTAACGCCAAGTTATGGTTTTGTCTGATCGTCGCTTTGCTTGCACAGGAGCCTCTGTCACCCGCAGTGGCAACATTGTGCCAGCCGTCGAAGCAACAAGAGCCGCTGCCGCAGCAGCAGCAGCAGCACAGCTTTGACTCAGATCAGTGCAGTGTGAGAGGTGCTAACTACCCCATTTTATGGAAGCCACGAGACTTGGTCGTCAAAGGGAAAGGACTGATGCGGGTGAGATGCTGTGTGTGTACGTGTATGTGTGCGTACGTACGTGTGTGCGCCAGTGCTATGATGCGGGTGAGATGCTGTGTGTGTACGTGTATGTGTGCGTACGTACGTGTGTGCGCCAGTGCTAGCTTGTAGGTGCATTCGTGCGTGTGTGTCTGTGTTTGCAAGCAGGCGTCTGTGCATGTGTGCGTGTGTGGGTGTGGGTGTGGGTGTGGGTGAGGAGTGTGTGTGTTTGTGTGCCTGTGTGTAGGGTGGGGGTGGAGCTGTGAAAGAGATATACTATCATCTCAAATTTGGCAGCAAAGGCGTGAGAATGAGTTTATGGCAGTTGGTCATAACACATCATCAAACAAAGTGCGCATAGGGGTGGTGGCCAGAAAAATATCGCTGCGTAAAACTGAAAGGGGTGGCCAGAACCATACATACAGAATATGTTACCTTCATGATCAAAACTTTCAGTCTTTTCTCACGTGTGGAACCAAGTTGAAGGCGCACGCACACGCACCCACATACACACACACACACACAGACACACACACACAGAACACCAATCACTGCTCAAAGCAAGCAAGCAAGCAAGCAAGCAAGCATAGCAAGAAAACAGGTTGTGCTTGTGGGGGTGGCACAGTATGACCGAGGGATGAGTGCTTGGGCATCCTCGCCTACGCGTCCTTTCCCACCAGCGCTTTACTATGTTTTCATATAATGGAGTGCTGCTTAGGCCCCCTACCTACGCAGTTTTTCCACCAGCAATCAGAATGCGTGCATTTAATGGAGCGCTGCTTCCTTGATATTGGTGGACAATAACAGTGCAAACGCGGTTGGTGGACAACAACAGTGCAAACGTGGTTATGGACAACAACAGTGCAAACGTGGTTTATGCACAATAACAGTACAAACGTGGTTGATGGACAACAACAGTGCAAACGTGGTTGATGGACAACAACAGTGCAAACGTGGTTATGGACAACAACAGTGCAAACGTGGTTATGGACAACAACAGTGCAAACGTGGTTGACGGACAACAACAGTGCAAACGTGGTTGACATACAATAACAGTGCAATCGTGGTTATGGACAACAACAGTGCAAACGTGGTTATGGACAACAACAGTGCAAACGTGGTTGACGGACAACAACAGTGCAAACGTGGTTGACGGACAATAACAGTGCAAACGTGGTTGGTGGACAATAACAGTGCAATCGTGGTTGATGCACAATAACAGTGCAAACGTGTTTGGTGGACAATAACAGTGCAAACGTGGTTTATGCACAATAACAGTGCAAACGTGGTTTATGCACAATAACAGTGCAAACGTGGTTTATGCACAATAACAGTACAATCGTTGTTGGTGGACAACAACAGTGCAATCGTGGTTGGTGGACATTAACAGTGCAAACGTGGTTTATGCACAATAACAGTGCAAATGTGTTAACACTGTCAGTCACAACTTCGCGCAGGTGTATTACACTCTGGTGGACACCACCAGCACAGAAGCAAAAAGCTCTTAAAACAAGTCATGAACTGTTGCTCCTCCCAGCTGCTCATGTCTCAGGTGTGGGAGTGTTCTGGCAAAAGTTAAGGTCATGGAGGGTTTATTTGTTGCAGTTGGCGTTGTGCAGTTGGTGCGGTTGGTGTGATGCTGGGTTTCAAGGCCGTATGGTGTGATGCTATAGAGGTTACAAGACCATATGGTGTGATGCTGGGTTTCAAGGCCATGTGGTGTGATGCTGGGTCACAAGACCATGTGGTGTGATGCTGGGTCACAAGACCATGTGGTGTGATGCTAGGTTACAAGACCATATGGTGGGATGCTGGGTTACAAGGCCATATGGTGTGATGCTGGATTACAAGGCCATGTGGTGTGATGCTGGATTACAAGGCCATGTGGTGTGATGCTAGGTTTCAAGGCCATGTGGTGTGATGCTATAGAGGTTACAAGACCATATGTGGTGTGATGCTAGGTTTCAAGACCATATGGTGGGATGCTGGGTTACAAGGCCATATGGTGGGATGCTGGGTCACAAGGCCATGTGGTGTGATGCTGGGTTACAAGGCCATATGGTGTGATGCTATAGAGGTTACAAGACCATATGGTGTGATGCTAGGTTTCAAGACCATATGGTGGGATGCTGGGTTACAAGGCCATATGGTGTGATGCTGGGTCACAAGGC